>CAEZZG010000012.1_pt1 | contig 38780 bp, 36 predicted proteins | sample 7266311 | NCBI WGS metagenome assembly CAEZZG01 (sample SAMEA6813955, study PRJEB35770) | uncultured Actinomycetes bacterium | biome: Freshwater; feature: Freshwater reservoir; material: water | place: Czech Republic | collected 2016-08-15 | depth 30m m
GATTTCGCTGCAGACGTTCGAAACGATCCGACAAAGGCCGGTCGATTACCAGAACTACCAGCGCAATTAGAAGCACCGATTCGTAAAGTTAAAGAGGCGTCAGCTGCAGTGGTTGCACTAATCAGCGCTGATTCGGATGTCATCAATCCAGATTCAATGGCCGAGCGCGCCCGAGTTAAAGGCGCAACAAATGAGGTGCAACAAACTGCAACCAAAATGTTGAAACCAAGTGGCCATCAAGTTATGTGGTTCGAGCCGACTTATTCCACACTTTATTTAGCGCCGCTATCGGTCTCACAAGTATTGCGGGCAAATCTGCTTACTGATACTCCAGTAATTGCTACAAGTGCGACGCTGACAGTTGGTAAATCATTCGATGCAATTGCAAAATCTATCGGCTTTGTTGTGGGCGGTTCCGAAGATGAAGATTCCGAGGATGAATTTGAAGCGGGCGAGATTGATCCCGCAAATGTTCAGATGCTAGATGTTGGTTCGCCCTTTGATTTTGCGAAACAAGGTGCGCTCTATCTTCCAAAACATATTCCAGAGCCAGGTCGAGATGGGCCAAGCAAGGAAGCGCTTACTGAACTCGCTGAATTAATTGATGCTGCTGGTGGCCGAACCCTCGCACTATTTTCATCTTGGCGCGGTGTTGAAATGGCCGATGAATATTTACGTAAAGTCCTAGCCGAGTTAGAGATTCCAATTATTACCCAAAAGCGCGGCGATAGCGTTGGAACTTTAGTAGAACGCTTTGCTAAAGATCCCAAATCAATTTTGCTCGGCACTATTTCCTTATGGCAAGGAATCGATGTTCCCGGACCTTCTTGCACACTTGTTGCGATCGACCGCATTCCATTTCCTAGACCCGATGAACCTGTAATGAGTGCGCGCGCTGCAGAAGCAGATGCCGCTGGTGGCAGTGGTTTCATGCAAGTTTCGCTGCCCCGTGCCGCACTTTTGTTAGCGCAAGGAACTGGGCGGTTAATCAGATCGATTGATGACCGGGGAGTTGTAGCAATTCTAGATTCGCGAATAGTTACAAAGCGCTACGGCTCAGTTCTTTTAAATTCAATGCCACCGTTCTGGCGAACAAGTGATGGGGCGGTAATTCGCGAATCGTTAAAGCGATTAAATAAAGATTATCTTGAGGCGGGCCAGTAAGGTCGGCCAAGTTTTTGCAAAGCTAGGATGTAAATTCTTCGCTACGACATCATCGAAGGCAACCCACTCGACTTGAAGTGATTCATCATTCTGTTCGTGGGCAATTAAATCTTTATGAGCAACTGAGATAACGGTGTCATAGGACCAGCCGTTGTGTTCGTCGATATAAGTTTCAATCGGATCAACTAAGTTAGTATGAATTCCAATTTCTTCTTCGGCTTCGCGCAGCGCCGCTTCAATTGCAGTTTCGTGTGAATCCCGAGCGCCACCAGGAATACCCCAAGTGTCTCCGTTGTGGACCCAAGGTGCGCGATGTTGCATCAAAATTGAGTTATCTCGAACTAGTAATAAACCTGCGGCGCCATTTAAACCCCAATGTCGGTTGCCACAGAGACATTCAACCCAACCATCACCATCTCTATGTGCCACGCCTCTAGGTTTACACAGGTTCGGCCTTTCCACAATTTAAAACCAAAGGCCACCGCGGTAATTCTCGCCGTTCTATCTTCCGTGGGTGCCGCTATTAATCGCCTTTCTCCTGCTCGCCGCCGCAAGTCCTGCAGTCGCAGCCCAAAATTGCACAACAAGTGTTTGTGTAAAGGTTTATACCGATCCCAAGACTGGAAAGTTAATAATTACTGCCAATAGAAATGGCAGTAGTTCCAGCCCTAAACCAGCGCCAACTCGAACCTGGAAACCACGGCCATATACGCCAAGACCCAAACCAACTTATACGCCACCACCAAAACCAAGAGTTATCGTCACAAAGAAGTTCACACCAAAACCAGTTGTGAAGTTATCGCTCTCAGATCAACTTGCACAATTAATTCCGGTTAAAGATATCTACCACCAACCAAGTGCTGGGGCACTGGTGCAAGTGCCGGTCAATTTTTGGACCACAACACCACCAACTTTTAAGACTTCAGTCGTGATGCTCGGTGTTCCAATCACTGTTTATCTAGCACCAACTTATCTCTGGGACTTTGGAGATGGCACAAAGTATTCAACAACTGCAAGAGGCGGGCCATATCCAGATCGCTCAATAATGCATATCTATAAGAAGGCTGGAAGCTATTTGGCTTCACTAACTATTTCTTGGAGTGGCAACTGGCAAGCATCGGGTGCAACAAGTGCGGTAAGTGGCGGAGCCATTATTCAAACTCTCTATACCAATGTTCAAATCGCAAGTGCCCCTTCGAAGTATCTGAATTAACCAATACCAAACCTAAAAGAATGGATGCCTAATGACCGAACTCCTAGATATCGAACTAACTCAACTTATTGAATTGGTTGAAGAGATAGATTACGAAGGATCTGATTACCTTTTCAAACAACGCGCAGGCGCCTTGGCCTTTAATGACTTAGTTGAAGCATTTGCCCGGGATGGAATTTGTAAGGATAAATCGCTAATCGCTTTGGTACTTGTGCGACTGCGAGATTTACAAGTTCGAGATTATGCAATGGGTATAACTAGCAATGAAAACATCGAAACTCTTTGGGAGATGTGGCGCTGGCTGCTTCAAATAACACCAGCAGGGTATGTAGCTCCTGCTGCCTCGCTATTTTCCGCAGTTAGTTATGAGAAAGGAGAACTAGCACTTGCATCAAAATCTTTAGATAAATCGCTTACCGATGATCCAAGATATCCACTCGCGCTCCTTTTACGCCGAGTTTATGCCGCAGGTTGGCCACCTGAGAGTTTCATGGCAATGCGCAAGGATCTACATCCAAAGGTATGTGCCGCACTTTTTAACGAGTAACCTAAATACATGATTATTGGCATACCTAAAGAGATAAAAAATAATGAATTCCGCGTATCAGCAACTCCTCCTGGAGTTCACGCACTTGTAAAGGCGGGACATCAAGTTCTGGTTGAAGCTGGCGCAGGTCTGGGATCAGCAATTACCGATGCTGATTATGTTGCCGCCGGTGCCTCAATAATTGAAAACGTTGACGAGGTTTGGGCCAAGGCCGATTTAATTCTTAAAGTTAAAGAGCCAATCGCACCCGAATATCCAAGAATGCGTAAAGGCCAGATTCTCTTCACCTACTTACACCTAGCCGCATCTCGCGAGTGCACAGACGCAATTATCAAATCTGGCACAACCGCAATTGCATTTGAGACTGTTGAATTAAATGGCCAACTTCCACTTCTTGCCCCAATGTCAGAAGTTGCTGGTCGCATGTCAATTCAGGTTGGCGCAGCATCGCTTCAGAAATCAGCAGGCGGACGTGGGGTATTGCTAGGAGGAGTTCCTGGTGTTGCACCCGCAAAGGTTGTTGTTCTAGGTGGTGGCGTTGTTGGAGTTTCTGCCGCAACCATCGCCCACGGAATGCGAGCCGATGTCACAATTTTAGATCTTGATTTAAATCGATTGCGTTACTTGGATGAACTATTCAATGGCCAGGTAAAAACAATTGCATCATCAGCTTACGCAATTGAAGAACAATGCATAGCGGCAGATTTAGTTATCGGTGCCGTTCTTGTACATGGCGCAAAGGCGCCAAAGTTAGTTAGCGATGCTCTTGTCGCAAAGATGAAACCAGGTTCAGTCTTGGTTGATGTTGCAATTGATCAAGGTGGTTGCTTCGAAGGATCAAAGGCGACAACGCACTCTGACCCAACATTTAAAGTTCACAATTCACTTTATTATTGCGTAGCAAATATGCCTGGAGCGGTCCCTGCTACATCTACTGCTGCCCTTGCTAATGCCACTATTAAATATGCCTTAGCCCTTGCAAATAAGGGTTGGGAGCAAGCATGCGCAGATGACCCAGCGCTTGGTAAGGGTTTGAACGTGCACGAGGGCAAAATAAAGTACCAAGCAGTCGCTACAGCGCACGGCTTGTAACAATCCCGTAACACGACTTTGGCAGTATCTGTCGCATGACTTCCCACGGCGATGAAATAAGCAAGCAAGAAGAGTTCGTAATGCGCACTCTCGAAGAGCGCGGTATTCGATTTGTCAGACTCTGGTTCACAGATGTACTTGGCTTTCTTAAATCAGTTGCTATTGCGCCAGCCGAATTAGAGAACGCCTTCCAAGAAGGTATTGGCTTTGATGGTTCTTCAATTGAAGGCTTCGCACGAATTACTGAATCCGATATGTTGGCAAAGCCAGATGCCGCAAGTTTCACGGTGCTTCCTTGGCGCACCGCAAATCCAGGCGCTGCAAAAATGTTCTGTGACATCACGATGCCAGATGGTTCAGCATCACCAGCAGATCCAAGAAATGTTTTGAAGCGAATTTTGCGCAAAGCCGCAGATATGGGTTACACCTGTTACACACATCCAGAAATGGAATTCTTTTTATTTAAAAACACACCAGAGGAGAACGTCCCGCCAATCCCAGTTGATTCAGCTGGATATTTCGATCAGACACCTTCTGCCGTCGGACATGATTTCCGTCGCCAGGCAATTACGATGCTTGAGGCAATGGGTGTTTCAGTTGAGTTTTCACATCACGAAGGTGCGCCGGGACAACAAGAAATTGATTTACGCGATGCCGACGCGCTTACAACCGCAGATAACATCATGACATTTCGACATGTCATTAAAGAGATTGCACTTGATCAAGGTTTCCATGCCTCATTTATGCCAAAACCATTTACTGATCACGCCGGTTCTGGAATGCACACGCACTTCTCGTTATTTAAAGGGGAAGCAAATGCATTTCACGAAGAGGGCGCAGATCTGCAACTTTCTGCAGATGGAAGATCATTTATCGCAGGCATCTTGAAGCACGCCCGGGAATTCACTGCGATTACAAATCAATGGGTCAATTCGTATAAGCGATTAAGTGGCGGCGGTGAAGCGCCAGCACTTGTTGATTGGGGCCATAACAACCGGAGCGCACTTGTTCGAATTCCGGCATACAAGCCAAAGAAAGAGAACAGCACTCGAGTTGAAGTTCGTTCTCCAGATTCAGCATGTAATCCATATTTAGCATTCGCAGTTATCTTGGCTGCAGGGCTTAAGGGAATTGAAGAGAAGTACGAACTTAAATCGACCAATAATCCAGAAACCCTTCCAACAAATCTTGAAGAAGCAATCGTGGCGATGGAATCAAGTTCATTGGTTCGTGAAGCTTTAGGCGCCGATGTCTTTGAATACGTTCTTCGCAATAAACGTGCTGAGTGGGCGGATTATCGTCGTCAAGTCAGCGCTTATGAGCTGAACCGATACCTGCCCGTCCTTTAACTTGCGGTAATCTTGGGGAGTTATGAACTTTCCAAAGCAAACTCCTTCGACAATGCCGATCCATCGGTATGCGCCATTTATCCCTGTCGATTTAACTGACCGGACTTGGCCGACGAAGCGGATAGAAGTTGCTCCGAAGTGGTGTTCTGTAGACCTTCGTGATGGAAACCAAGCGCTTATTGATCCTATGGATTCCACTCGCAAACTTGCGATGTTCAAGTTACTTGTTGAGATGGGTTACAAAGAGATTGAAGTTGGATTCCCAAGCGCTTCACAAACCGATTTTGATTTTGTTCGTAAGATTATCGAAGATGGCTTAATTCCTGATGATGTAATTATTCAGGTTTTGACCCAGGCACGCGAAACTTTAATTGCCCGCACCTTTGAATCAATCAAGGGCGCAAAGCAAGCAGTTGTGCATCTATATAACTCAACCTCAACGTTGCAACGTCGCGTAGTTTTTGGGTTGGATAAAGAGGGCATCAAGAAGATTGCAGTTGAGGGCGCCAAGCTTTGTAAGAAATATGAAGAAACCGTTCCTGGAACGATTGTCTCCTATGAATATTCACCAGAGTCATATACCGGTACCGAATTGGAATTTGCGGTTGAAGTTTGTGATGCGGTGAATGATGTTTGGAAGCCAACGCCTGCGCATAAGACAATCATTAACTTGCCAGCAACCGTTGAAATGGCAACCCCAAATGTTTACGCAGATTCAATTGAGTGGATGCACCGCAATCTAAAGTATCGTGATTCGATTGTTCTATCTCTTCATCCACACAACGATCGTGGAACAGGTGTTGCTGCCGCTGAACTTGGCTACATGGCAGGTGCGGATCGCATCGAAGGAACGCTCTTTGGAAATGGTGAGCGCACCGGAAATGTCTGCCTAGTAACTCTTGGTTTAAATTTATTTAGTTATGGCATTGATCCACATATTGATTTCTCTGACCTAGATGAAGTTCGTCGCACCGTTGAGTATTGCAATCAACTTCGCGTGCCAGAGCGCCATCCTTATGGTGGAGATTTAGTTTTCACCGCATTTTCTGGCTCACACCAAGATGCAATCAAGAAGGGTCTAGAACATCTTGAAAAGGATGCAAAGACTGCCGGTAAGCATGTACATGAAATTGCCTGGGCTGTTCCATATTTACCTATTGATCCTAAAGATATTGGTCGCTCATATGAAGCCGTTATTCGGGTTAATTCGCAATCCGGTAAGGGTGGAATCTCTTACTTGATGAAGAATGACTATCACCTTGATCTTCCGCGTCGCCTGCAAATTGAATTTAGCCAAGTTGTTCAAAACCACACTGATGAACAGGGCGGCGAATTTAGCGCAGCAGATTTATGGCGAATTTTTGAAGATGAATACCTTCCAGCAGAACAGAACAAGTGGGGCCGCTTTAAATTAAAGGCGCTTTCACAATCATCTAATCTTGATGAAGATGCACAGCTAACAGTTCAACTTCTCGAGAAGGATGTTGTTAAGGAACTTAGTGGTTCTGGAAATGGTCCAATTGCGGCATTTGTAAATATCATGAATGTGTATTTACCCGAAGCAAATGTTCGAGTTTTGGATTATTACGAGCACGCACTTTCTGCTGGCGGCGATGCAAAAGCAGCGGCATATCTTGAATGTGAAGTTGCGGGAAGAATTTATTGGGGAGTCGGCATCGACCCAAGTACTACAACCGCTTCACTAAAGGCCGTCGTGTCTGCCGTAAATCGAGGGTTTCGCTCCTAATTATCGCTACGGTATCGACCGTGGCCGTCTACCGTGATCAAGCAGTTGTTCTACGCACCCAGAAACTTGGGGAAGCAGATCGAATCATCACGCTCTTTACAAAAGATCATGGCCGGCTTCGCGCCGTAGCAAAGGGTGTTCGTCGAACTAAATCTAAATTTGGTGCGCGTTTAGAACCAACCTCATATGTTGATCTTCAACTTTATTCCGGAAAAACATTTGACATTGTCACCCAAGCCGAAGGAATTGAAAACTTTGGTGACGCACTTGCAATGGATTATAAAAATTGGACAACGGCGAATTCAATATTGGAGGCTGCCGAACGTTTCACTGAAAATGAACACGAGCCAGCGCTGCAACAATTCAATTTAGTAGTCGGGGCCCTGCGCGCTCTTGCACATGGAACATATGATTCCTCACTAATTCTCGATGCTTACCTACTTCGTTCACTTGGCGTCGCTGGCTTTGCGCCATCGATGACAACGTGTTCTAAGTGTGATGAACCTGGACCACATAAATATTTCTCACTTGTTGGCGGTGGCAGTGTCTGTGTCACTTGTAAACCATCTGCGGCTGCAACTCCAAGCCCTGAAACTTTGGAACTTATGGCTAACTTAATGACTGGTGATTGGAATAACGCAATTGAGAGCGATGCCAGATCTAGACGTGAAGCTTCGGGTTTGATTGCCGCATATTTGCAATGGCATATCGAGCGGGGTTTACGCAGCCTGCCATTAGTTGAGAGAATTTAGCCGTGGCAATACCAAAGTTAAAAGCAGAACAGATTCCAAACCACGTCGCTGTCGTTATGGATGGCAATGGTCGTTGGGCCAAGAAACGTGGGCTACCAAGAACTGCGGGACACGAAGCAGGCGAAGCGGCGCTCTTTGATGTTGTGCAGGGTGCAATCCAAATCGGAGTTAAAGAGCTAAGTGCTTACGCATTTTCTACCGAAAATTGGCGGCGCTCACCCGAAGAAGTGAAATTTTTAATGGGTTTTAATCGTGATGTCTTGCGTCGTCGCCGTGATGAAATGAATGATCTCGGTGTTCGAATTCGCTGGGTTGGACGGCCACAGAAATTATGGGGAAGTGTAATTAATGAACTTCAGGAGGCCGAGGAGCTAACAAAGCGGAACAAAGTTTTAACGCTAAATATGTGTGTTAATTATGGGGGGCGTTCTGAACTAGTTGATGCGGTTCAAGATATCGCAACTGAAGTTTCAAAACGTAAGTTAAAACCGGGGCAGATTACGGAGAAGCTAATCTCGAAACATTTATACAATCCAAAGATGAGTGATGTGGATTTATTCCTACGTTCATCCGGAGAACAACGCACTTCGAATTTCTTGCCTTGGCAATCGGTTTATGCCGAGATGGTATTTATGGATGTGCTCTGGCCAGATGTTGATAGAAGTACGCTCTGGAAGGCAATTGAAATTTACGCGGAACGCGATCGCAGGTTTGGTAAGGCTTAAATCAACATTTCGGACAGAGGCCATAAATTTCTGCGGAATGCCCAACATCTCTAAAACCATGCTCACTAGCCATCGTCTTGGCCCACTTCTCAATTGCACCGCCAGGGATTTCAATTGCATCCCCGCACCCTTTACAAACTAAATGGTGATGATGGGTACCACCGCAAAGACGGTAAATAGATTCGCCATCATCTCTGCGCAATACATCAACCATTTTGTCATCAGCTAGCGATTGCAGTGAGCGATAAACGGTAGTCAAACCAATGCTTTCGCCAGCACGTTGCATCAAGTGATATACCTCTTGCGCGCTAGCAAAACCACCAGCACGTTCGAGAGTGTTTAGTACCCGAGGATTAGAACGAGACATCTTTTGCTATTCGCCTATATTTCCAACGATGAGCCACATTGCAACTACACCAATTATTGTGGCTAGCATTGTTAATTTAGATGGATGGCGCGAATGGGCTTCTGGCAAAATATGCGAAGTTGCTAAGTAGATAACAAAGCCAGCAAAGGTTGCAAGATAGAGTCCAAGAATTGGATCGCTAATAGTTAAATAGGTTCCGAGGGCGGCACCAGAAATACGCATTACTGCATCTACACCAAGTAGAAGATATGCACGCTTGCTCCAGTGTCCACTCTTAATCAAAAGCGAAACCGTGTTGAGACCATCACTAAATGCATGTGCCAAAATTGCGATGAAAACTGCGAATCCCAGTGCATTGCTAACTTGAAAGGCGAGCCCAAGTGCGATGCCATCTAGAAATACATGGCCACCCATTGCAAGTGCGCCCATAGTTCCTGCGATATTTACCGAGTGTTTGTGCTCATGCCCATAATCAGATTCGGCTGGTTCATGTGAACCAAATAACTGCTCAGCAAAATGCAGAGCTAGGAATCCACCAACAAAGGCGAGTGATACAACTGGAACGCCACCAAAGGCGTTTGTGTTTAGCTCGAAAACTTCTGGGAGCAAATCAAATGCGACCAATCCCAGAAGTAAGCCAGCTGAAAGTCCCAGAATTAGATGGAGACGATCTCGAGAGCGAACGGCAAGAAATCCACCGGAGGTAGTGGCTACGGCTGTTAGTGCGGCAAGTGCGATGGCTATATTCATAGCGTTACCGTAACACAAATGAAAATGATTTTCATTTCCACAAGAAAGGCCAGATCTGGGCGTGTTGGGGCGTTAAACTTGGCCCACGATTGCAACGCTCGTTGCCTTTCGCCGACAGCCAGCCGGATGGAGAATTTAATGGCCGCAGATCGTCTAGAAACAATTGTTAGCCTCGCAAAACGCAGAGGTTTTGTTTATCCATCATCAGAAATTTATGGCGGACTTCGCGCCTCTTGGGATTACGGCCCACTCGGAGTTGAGCTAAAAAATAACGTTAAGCGTCAATGGTGGCGTGCAATGGTTCAAGGTCGTGAAGATGTTGTTGGTTTAGATTCATGCGTAATTTTGGCCCGTGAAGTTTGGGAAGCATCAGGTCACGTTGAAACATTTAGCGACCCGCTTACTGAATGTACTGAGTGCCATAAGCGATATCGCGCAGATCATTTAGAAGAAGCTTTCGAAGCCAAGAATAAGCGCAAGCCAGAATCTATGGCTGAAGTTAATTGCCCAAATTGTGGAAATAAGGGAAAGTTCACAGTGCCAAAGCAATTCTCTGGACTTCTAAAAACTTATCTTGGTGCCGTTGAAGATGAATCAGGTCTTGCTTATCTTCGCCCAGAAACTGCGCAAGGAATTTTTATTAATTTTGAGAACGTAGCAACAACTTCTCGTAAAAAACCACCATTTGGTATCGGCCAAATCGGTAAATCTTTTAGAAATGAAATCACACCTGGAAACTTTATTTTCCGTACTCGTGAATTCGAGCAGATGGAGATGGAATTCTTCGTTGTTCCAGGCACCGATGAAGATTGGCATCAATATTGGATTGATACCCGTCTCGAATGGTACAAAGGTTTAGGCATTAATCCAGATCGTTTACGTTTGTTTGAGCACCCTAAAGAGAAGCTCTCACATTATTCAAAGCGCACAGTTGATATTGAATATAAGTTTGAATTTAACGGCACTGAATGGGGCGAGCTTGAAGGTATTGCAAGCCGTACCGATTTCGATTTAAAGGCTCATAGCACCGCTTCTGGAAAAGATTTGTCATGGTTTGATCAAGAGAAGAATGAACGTTGGGTGCCATTTGTTATTGAACCAGCGGCTGGTGTTGATCGATGTGCACTTACCTTCATGATGGATGCATATACCGAGGACGAAGCTCCTAATGCTAAAGGCGAGATGGAGAAGCGCGCTGTTATGAAGCTTGATCATCGCTTAGCGCCGATAAAAGTTGCTGTGCTTCCGCTATCTCGTAACGCAGATCTATCACCTAAGGCTCGCGATCTTGCCGCACAACTTCGCCAGAACTGGTCTGTAGATTTTGATGATGCCGGTGCAATCGGTCGTCGCTATCGCAGACAAGATGAAATCGGAACCCCATTTTGTATCACGATTGATTTTGAAACTCTTGAAGATAACGCCGTAACTATTCGCGAACGCGACACTATGGCCCAAGAGCGAATCAGTATCGATCAAGTACAAAATTGGCTTGCGCCAAGGTTGCTGGGTTGCTAACCACAAATCACAAGCCACTTGTTCTTCCAATTGCCAATGGTCAATTTGCGAACAACGAGGTGGTTTTAACGACCCCAGTTGTTCTTGCGCCAATGGCTGGTATTACCAATTCCGCATTTCGTACGCTCTGTCGCGAACAAGGCGCTGGACTTTTTGTTTCTGAAATGGTTACCGCTCGCGCTTTAATTGAACGTCATCCTGAAACGATGCGTTTGATTACACCAGGCAAAGGTGAGACTCCAAGATCTGTCCAGTTATATGCAGTCGATCCACGTGTTACTGGTATGGCGGTAAAGATGTTGATGGAAGAGAATTTAGCGGACCACATTGATTTAAATTTTGGCTGCCCAGTTCCTAAAGTAACTAGACGAGGTGGGGGATCTGCGCTTCCTTATAAGCAGACTTTATTTTCACAAATAGTGTCCGCCGCGGTAGATGCTGCTAAGCCATTTGGTGTTCCGGTCACAGTAAAGATGCGAATCGGAATTGATCCGCAGAATGAAACTTATTTAACTGCGGCAAAAGCTGCAGCAGATGCTGGAGTTGCTTGGGTTGCACTTCATGGCCGCTTTGCTTCGCAGATGTATGAAGGTAAAGCCGATTGGTCAGCGATTTCACGACTGGTTGAACATCTAGCACCAACTGGAGTTCCGGTATTAGGTAATGGTGATATTTGGTCTGGCGAAGATGGCGTGCGCATGATGAATGAAACCGGGTGTGCTGGCGTTGTTGTAGGCCGTGGTTGTCTTGGACGACCATGGTTATTTGGCGACTTAGTTGCAGCATTTAACGGTTCAGAATCGCGAATTACACCAACTCTTTTCGAGGTGCGCGACATTATTTATCGCCATGGTGAATTACTTGTTGAATTTTTTGAGTCTGAAGGACGCGCAATGCGTGATCTGCGTAAACATATGGCCTGGTATTTAAAGGGCTTCCGTGTTCCTCGCGAACTCAGGAGTAAATTCGGAATGGTCTCATCACTCGGTGAGTTGGAATATCTTCTTGCCCAACTTGAAGATCAACCATACCCAGTTGAAGTTGGCGAATCTCCAAGAGGACGCACAAGTCATGGCCGACCAGTTCACTTACCAGAAGGTTGGTTAGATGATCCATTTGATATTCCAGAGATAACTATCGACGATTCAGTTTCGGGTGGTTGAAATTGTTCTTAATTTTTAAATTGATAAAGCGCACAATCGCTTTCATCCTCTTGCTAATAATCGTGCTGCCACTTTATGCTGGCGGCAGAGTTTGGTACACGGCAAATCACACAACACCAAAAGCAAGTGATGCAATTATTGTTTTAGGTGCAGCGCAATTCGATGGCGTACCAAGTCCAGTTTTAGAGGCAAGGTTGTTAGAAGCTAAGCGAATATTTAACGCAAAGCTTGCGCCAAGAATTCTTACTGTTGGATCCAGAGCGCCAGGTGATCGCACAACTGAAGCAGCAAGTGGTTTCTATTGGTTAGTAGACCACGGTGTTTCTAAAAAATTCGTGGATTCAATTCCATATGGTCGAGATACTTTGGCCAGCACAGAAAGCTACGTTGGAGTCATGAACAAATTGAATTTAAAGTCAGCAATAATTGTTACTGATCAATATCACTGCTTGCGTGCAATTACGATGGCCGAAAATCTTGGAATCACTGCAACATGCGCACCAACAAGAACTGGTCCTGCCTCAACCTCTAATTCGAGTTTTCGCTATCTAGTACGTGAAACGGGCGCATATTTGGCCTATGTCACCGTTGGACGGCATGGTATTCACCTGACCGATCAAGTTAAGAATTAGATCAGGAGTTAGGGTTACGACACTATGGTTCTAAAGGCAGCGGTCGAACATTCGGGCTACAACGATTTCGATCGTGCGCGCTTTTTAGATGAGCCAGCAAAGAGGTTAGGCCGTACTGAGTTTGCACGAGATCGCGCACGAATTATTCATTCATTTGCACTTCGTCGTTTAGCTGCGAAAACTCAAGTTGCGGTCCCATGGGCCACAGATTTTCCACGCACCAGACTTTCGCACTCACTTGAATGCGCCCAAGTAGGACGCGAACTTGGTGCTGCACTCGGCGCAGATCCAGATTTAATGGAGGGCGCTTGTCTTGCACATGACATAGGCCACCCGCCATTTGGTCACAACGGTGAAGATGCGTTAAATGAAACAGCGTTAAGTTGTGGTGGCTTTGAAGGAAATGCCCAGAGTTTTCGGTTATTAGTTCGCCTAGAAGCAAAGACTGTTGATGCAGAAGGTATCTCACTTGGCTTGAATTTAACCCGCGCAAGTTTGGATGCAGCAACTAAATATCCCTGGCCTCGTGCCGAAAATGCAAGCAAATTTGGTGTTTACGACGATGATTTAAAGATATTTAATTGGGTGCGTAAAGATGCACCAGTTGGAAGTCAATCCTTTGAAGCCCAAATTATGGATTGGTCAGATGATGTTGCCTATAGCGTTCATGATTTGGAAGATGCACTAGTTTCTGGTCAAGTGAAACTGCACGATCTAACTAATGATTTTGCAGATATTTACAAAGATGCACAATCAAATAATTTAGCTGATATCACAATCGATGAAGCGAAAGTTGCACTTGAGAATTTGCAGAAACTCTCGTGTTGGCCAAAAGAATATGATGGAAGTCATCGCGCACTTGCCAGATTAAAAGATTTAGCAAGCCAATTAGTTGGCCGATTCGCACGTGCCGCTGAAGAAGCCACGCGTGAACAATATGGTCCTGGTCAATTAACTAGATACAACGCTAATTTGGTGGTTCCTCGGGCTCAACATGTTGAAGTTGCTTTTCTAAAGTCGCTTGCAGGTTTCTACATTATCAACTCAGAACGCTCTGTAAAACGTTATGACAATGAGCAAACTTTGATTCACGAGCTAGTGGCAGCAGTTTTAAAGGGCGCCCCAAACACTTTGGAATCTTTCTTCCTCCAAGATTGGCAACGTGCAACATCAGATAGCGCAAGATTGCGCGTGGTTATAGATCAAGTGGCTTCACTGACCGACCCAGGGGCGATCGCGCTAGCTGCGCGATTAAGATAAGCGCCATGGCTTCCGGTCGAATTCGCGATGAAGATGTAACTTACGTTCGCGATAACAGCTCGATTGATGATGTTATTAGCGACTTCGTTCAATTAAAGGGCGCTGGTGGGGGACAGAAGAAAGGTCTCTGCCCATTTCATGACGAGAAGAGCCCTTCATTTCACGTAACTCCAAGTAAGGGTTACTTCCACTGTTTTGGTTGTGGTGTTGGCGGCGATGCAATCGCATTCTTGATGAAGATTGATCATCTATCTTTCTCGGAATCTGTTGAACGTCTCGCCGATCGCATGGGATATACCTTGCGATATGACGGAACAAACACGAATACCGGCCCAAGTATTAATCGCTCAAGGTTGGTTGCGGCAAATGTTGCTGCCATGAATTTTTATCGCGAACAGATTAACTTGCCGGGCACTGCCCAAGTTGGCCGTGATTTTTTGCAGAAGCGTGGCTTTGATAAGGCAGCAGCCGAATTGTTTAGCGTTGGCTATGCCCCAGATGAATGGGATGGCCTTTATAAACACCTTAAAACTCTGGGATTTACCGATAGCGAATTATCACTCGCTGGTCTTACTAAAGATGGAACAAAGGGACCAATCGATAGATATCGCAACCGTTTAGTCTGGCCAATAAAAGATATCTCTGGTGATGTTGTTGGCTTTGGTGCCCGAAAACTTGTAAGTGATGAAGTTGATCAAGGTCCTAAGTATTTAAATACTGCAGAAACCCCGCTATATAAGAAGAGTCAGATTCTTTACGGTCTTGATATGGCGAAGAAAGAGATTGCCAAGAAGCGCCAAGTTGTAATCGTTGAAGGCTATACCGATGTAATGGCTGCGCACTTAGCCGGAATTACAACGGCCGTTGCAACTTGTGGAACCGCGTTTGGTGATGAACATATTCGAGTTATTCGTAGGTTGCTTATGGATGATGACGCTTTTCGAGGTGAAGTTATCTTCACTTTCGATGGCGATGCAGCAGGCCAGAAAGCGGCGCTCCGAGCATTTGGTGATGATCAGAAATTCGTTGCCCAAACATTTGTTGCAGTCGAACCTTCGGGTATGGACCCTTGTGACCTTCGTATTGAATCTGGCGACGCCGCAGTTCGCGATTTAATCGCCCGTCGGGTTCCACTATTTGAATTTGCTATCAAGAGCGAGATTGCAAAGTACGATGTAAATGCCGCAGAAGGACGAGTCTCTGCGCTAAATCAAGTTGCACCACTAATAGGAAAAATTCGAGATGCTTCGCTTCGTCCAGAGTATGCGCGTTTAGTTGCCGGCTGGCTTGGACTTGAGGTAGATATCGTTACAAGCGCTATTAAGAAGAGCACGACTAGAAGTGTTCCATCACAAAATCTAGAGCCTGCGGTTCAATCTGAAGTTAATCTGCGCGATCCAATTTTGATGATGGAGCGTGAAGTATTGAAGATTAAATTGCAACATCCTGAGCTTGCCAAAGATTGGGCGCTACTCGAGAAGAATGCATTCACCTATTGGGCATATCACCAGCTTCGTACTCAACTAGATCAGATGCCTGAATTAAATATTCAGAAACTTTTAGAGACCAGTGAGAGTGAAGATATTCGCGCCCTTATTACTGAATTGACAGTCGAACCAATTCGAACCGATCGCGAAATTTCCGAGCGATATATTGCAGCAATATTTGCGCGCCTGCGCGAGGTAGCGTTAAGCAGATCGATTGCAGAAATTAAATCAACGTTGCAACGTCTTAATCCAACTGAGAATGAGGCCCAATACAATGAGGTTTTTGGCGCCCTGGTTGCGATGGAGGCCGAGCGCCGAGTGCAGAAAGATGCTGCATTGGGTGAGTTAGGTTGATTGGGATAAGCCCCAAGCGTCAGATATAGTTCGCTCGTTACAATCCCTCATAGCTCAATTGGCAGAGCAGCCGACTGTTAATCGGCAGGTTCTTGGTTCGAGTCCAAGTGAGGGAGCAATCGCAAAAGTAGAAGGGTCGTCATGATGGCAAATTACAGCCTTTCTAAATCATGGCAGAACACCCCAATCGGCGCCCGGATAATTCGCCTCTTTCTTGGTATCACTTTTATTTACGGTGGTTGGAATAAAGCTACTGATCCAGGTTTCTTAGATCCAAAGTCTGCGCATTACATCGGCGCACAAATTACGAGTTACCTTGATACCTCGCCACTTTCCTTCGCGCTAACTCATATGGTCGAACACGCAACAGTATTTGGCTGGCTTGTAATGCTCTCTGAATTCGCAATTGGAATTGCGACCCTTACAGGTATTGCTTTAGAACTTGCTGCACTTGGTGGCTTCTTCCTATCAATTACGCTCTGGTTAACCGCAACATGGACCGTCAAGCCATACTTTTTGGGAAGTGACACCGCATATGCGATTCTCTGGCTCGCGCTCTTCTTCTTAGTTCGCCAAAATACAAAGGGTCGACGAGTAACTTCACTTCTGCCTGACCTAGGAGATCGCCGCGAGGTAATTCGAATTCTCGGGATAGCAGTTGCATCAGTTGCCGCAGTCTTTGTTGGCGGGAAATTTAAAACTTCAAATCCAACCCCAGAGACTGGAACCGCAATCGCAAAGTTAGTCGATTTCCCTGTCGGGTCTACAAAATCTTTCACTGCAGCAGATGGAACTGCAGCCATGTTATTTAGAACTAAAGCTGGCGTATTTGCCTATTCAACAATTTGCACCCACCAAGGATGCAGCGTCAGTTACAACTCAAATTCTAATCACTTGATCTGCCCTTGCCATGGTGCGCAATTTGACCCAGCAAATGGCGGCGCAGTCATATCCGGTCCAACAAAGATTGCTCTACCTAAAATTAACGTTGCCGTTAAAGGCACAGATATCGTTCAGATTTAATTACTAATTAGAGTTTTACATCACGCATTTGTGCTGCAGATTGCTCAGGTTTCAAATCCATAATAAAGGCTTGCATCGCAGATTCCGATCCTGCTAAATATTTTAATTTCCCGGGTGCGCGTCGGATACTTGTGATCTGCATATGCAATCCAAGAACTTCACGCCCAACGTTTACGGGTGCTTGATGCCAAGATGCCATGTATGCCATCTCTATCCCAAAGACACCATCGAGTCGTTGTAGCGCTTCCTTCGCAACTTCGGCGAAAGCATCAGCGGCTTCATCGGATAAGGCGGCAAGATCTGGAACAAATTTCTTTGGGGCGATATGAATTTCGAAGGGATATCTCGATGCAAATGGCACATAAGCAATCCACTCACTATTTTGGGCCACGATGCGAACTTCATCTTTTAACTCGCGAGCAATAATGTCGGTGAGAAGCGGACGAGAGTGTTTTACAAAGTGCTCAGTTGCAACTTTTAACATCTTTTCGACCCGGGGCGGCAGGTATGAGTAAGAGTAAATCTGACCATGTGGATGCTGAAGAGTCACACCAATCTCAACGCCGCGATTTTCAAAGGGAAAGATATGCACAATATGTGGCAACTTTGCAATTTCGCGAGTGCGATCACGCCAAGCTTCCATAACAATTCGCATCTGCTCTAAAGAGAGTGAACCAAAGTTCGCTTCATGATCATCGGTATAACAAAGAACTTCGCAGAAACCAGCGGCATCAACAACTGGAGTATCAAGACCATCGTATGCTGGCAATTTCCAATCACTTCCTGCAGGCGCTAGAGATGGTGACAGATTTTCAAAGACTGCGACCCCATAACTACTTTCCGGAATTTCTGAAAGTAGACCTGGTTTTGTTGGACAGAGTGGACACAATTCCTTTGGCGGCAAGAAGGTTCGTGATTGGCGATGTGCCGCCATAACAACCCACTCATTTGTAAGAGCATCTAAGCGAAGTTCGCCGAGTCCCGGTCGCTTCTCAACCGGCCGAGTATCAATTGCATCGCGCACGGTTGGCTTTGAATCGTAATAAGAGATTGTGCGCCCATCAGAAAGCTTGCGGTCTTGGCGAGTTATGCCATGACTAAGCGAGATCAGTTTTTCGCTGCTCATAATAGGCAACTCTATCTTTTAGATTCTTTTAATTACGAATTTGCCCCGCGCACGCATCAACTGGTTGTGGGGCAGGCTTCTTAGTTGGCGATGGCTTAGGGGTTGGAGTTGGGCCTTGCGTAACCTCAAACATCACAGGTATCACAGAGCTTGCGTGAGTATTTGATTCATCAAAGTATTCGACAAAGCCCACGTAACTTCCGGCTTCAAGTCCGCTTATCTTCAGCGTCCATCGCCCAGATGCCGAACGAATTACATCTTGAACGCCGGTCTTTATTAAGGAATCAGCAGATAAAAATCGCACACTTCCAGTAACAACAGGTGTTCCATCTGGTCTCACTGCATCAACAACAAAATCTGCAGAATCATTGGTGGTTAACGTAGAAGCACCTGAAATGAGCGTGGCTGTCGTTGTTTCGTTAAATGGAAGTAGATCAACAGCATCTGGTTGCCAAACACCTTTTGTAAGTGCATAGAACTTCTCTTCGCTACCGCCAAAAACATTAAGATCAATCCGTGAACTAGCAACTCCATATTTAGATCCCTTGCCACAAGATGTGTACTGCCAGATTTGATAATCAGCGGTGCAATCTGCCTTTGTCCATGAATGCGCGTAGCATCCAACGCTCTTCATTCCAGGATGATTTGCAGGTTCGGCGGGATGCTTACCGTAAGCGGCAATCCAAAGTGGATACTGCGCTAACTCTTTGGAACGAGACATCGCACTCTGCAAGAAATTGGGATAGGAATAAATAAATGGTTTGCGATTAGTTTTCTCTGTAACAGTTGCTAACCAAGTCTTTGCCCAAAGTGAAACCTGGCTTCTGCTTGCATATTTCTTACATACCCCCGCGATTTTACGAACACAATTAGTTTCAAGATCTAGCGCTACCGGTAAATCTTGTTCGGTATACCCTCCAATTTCACCAAGTCGCCAGATAACTTTCTGGGCTTGTGCTTTCGCATCAGCAATTATTTCAGCCTTTACCGTTGTATCCGGTAAGTATGAAAAATAATAGAAGCCGGTATAAAGACCTGCAGCATGTGCGGCGTCACGATCAGCAATTAAGTGTTTCTTGGCTGTTGCATCGGCGAGTGGTTGTGAGTCAGCGCCCTTAATCATCACAAATCTGACACCAACTTTCGCCATCTTCTCGAAATTTATTGGCTTGTCATATGGATGTTGCCACTTACTTATATCAACACCATGAATTCTATTTCCGGGTCCAGCCGTAACTAATTGCAGTGGACCAGCAGCAATTACGTTATTTGAAACTAGTGAGAGGCAGAGTGTTATAAGCAAGAAGAGGCGCTTCACGATTCGACAACCTCCAATTTCTTTCCCGTAACCTTTAATATGGCAGAAGTAAGTTTGGCAGTTTGTTCTGGTTTACGTGCGCTTTTAAAGTTGTGGTCGCCACTAAATTTTTCACTATCGGCAAAGCTCACCTCCAAAATATCGCCCTCAAGTTTCACCAATCTGGCATCAAACCAGAGAAGCCAAGCGACGCGATCAACTTCTAAGACTGCATCCAGAATTTGATTCCAAGACAATTTTAGAGTTTCCAGTGAGAATTCTGAGTTCATTATTTTTGGGAGATTGCAACGAGTTCAGCTAAATGAATAACCTTAGTTTTAACTCGAGCCCTGCGAAGTTCGGTAACAAGTTGGCGGGTACATCCAGGATTTACAGTTGCGATGTAATCAAGATTTAGGGCTTCAATTTCAGATACTTTCTGACTGACTACCTTGCGACTATTTTTCTTCTGCAATAGCGCGTAACTTCCAGCAGCGCCACAACAATCAGCGGCCCCTGGAATTTCAACATAATCACCAAGTTGCTTCAATATTTCACGGGGCTCAGCGAAGACTCCCATTCCATTTCGCAGATGACAAGAATCTTGCAGTCCGACTCGGATTTTTCTATCCTTCTTAGAAATTGGTTTCAATTCAATTTCACGCTTTACCCACCACTGAGAAAACTCTTGAACTCGATCAGTTCCGATTACGGAAGATAGGTGTGCAGCACAACCGCCTGCGGTAGTAAGAATTGTTCCTGGTAACTTTTCACCGAGTTGGCGCGCCATCTCTTTACCTTTATCAAGCTCACCATTGTGGGCATGAAGAGCGCCACAACATCCCTGATCTGATGAGCAAGACACTTCCGGAGCAAGTTTTGCAACAGCGCGGCTTACAGATGGAAATAGTCGGCGTTCAAAGCAGCCATACATCAAATGTAAATCGCTCTGGGCGCTTCGACGCTTCGCCATCGGGGAAAATAAACCGAGAGCCCACATACCAATCTTTGAATCGACAATGAAAAATAGTCCGCGCACAATTAGTGGGCGATTCTTGCCCTGCCAAGTAATTTCGCGCATCTCTTCAAGTAGAACGCCATATTCAACGCCGGCGGGACAGACTGGTTCGCATGCGCGGCAACCAAGACAGAAGGAAGATTCCTGTAATAAATCTAGTGCGGGCAACTTGTCGTTCTGGACTGCGCGCATCAAAGTTATCCGACCGCGCGGTGATGACTCTTCATTTCCAGTTAATTTGTATGTGGGGCAAGCAGGCAAGCAGTATCCGCAGGATATACAGCGATCTAATTTGTTTTGGCTAAATTTCTCTCTCACGAGCCAATCCGTCCTGGATTTAAAATTCCAGCAGGATCAAATACTTTCTTAATATTTCGTTGCAATTGCATATTTGCAGTACCAATTTTTGCTTCTAGATATGGCAACTTTGCGGACCCAACCCCATGTTCTCCCGTAATGCTGCCACCAAATTCGAGCGGGAGCGCAAAGATTTCAGCAAGTGCTAATTCAGCGGCCGCAACCTCTTTAGGATTATCTTTATCTAAAACTATTGTTGGGTGCAGATTTCCATCACCAGCATGCCCAAAAGTTCCAATCCGAAGTCCATGTTTCTTGCCAATACCTTCGATTCGATTTACAACTTCTGCCATCGCATTTCTTGGCACTGCAATATCTTCGAGAATAGATAGCGAACTCAATCTGGCAAGCGCTGGAAGTGAACATCTACGCGCATATAACAGAGCATCGGCAGCAGCAACATCAGCAGCAAGCGTTGCACCGCGACATCCAGTTGATGACTTCGCAATTTCTGCCATTTTAGAAACGCTCTGTTCAATAGAGATTGCATCGCCATCATCACCAAACAACAAGAGCGCTCCTGCTTTGGTATCTAAACCAAGATGAGCAAAATCTTCGACCGCAACGACGCACGTGTTATCTAAGAATTCCAAGGTTGCCGGGAGAATTCCAGAAGTAATTATCTTTTCTACTGCCGCTGCAGCAGCCGCTAAATCTTCAAAGTAAGCGACACCATATTTAGATGCTTCGGGACGAGGTGCAAGTGCAACAATAATTTCAGTAAAGACCGCCAGTGTTCCTTCACTTCCAACCAATAATCGGGTTACGTCATAACCAGCTACATCTTTTACTAAGCGCCCTCCAGTTCGAACAACTTCACCGGTACCTAGAACCGCTTCTAACCCCAGGATGTAATTTCGAGTTGTTCCATATTTAAGGCCGCGAAGTCCGCCAGCACTCGTAGCGACATTTCCCCCAATAGTTGAAACATTTCGTGATCCAGGGTCTGGCACAAAACGCAGGCCCTCTTTTTCAACTAACTGATCTAAGACTAAATTTGTTACCCCTGGTTGCACTACAGCAATCATTTCGGACTTTGAAACTTCTAAAATTTGATTCATATTTGTCATGCTCATGACAATCCCACCATTTAGTGGAACTGTCGCCGCACATAAATTACTTCCGGCGCCTCTCGCAATAATTGGTGTCTTAGTATCGTGAGCAAACTTCACTATCTTTGCAACTTCTGCAGTATTTCTAGGAGCCACAATTACTTCGGGCAGACCATCAAACATTGGCGTTGCATCGCGGCTATAAGCCTGTAATGAAACCGCATCGCTGCGCACAACATCGCTGCCGACAAGGGCAGTTAATTTGGCGACTAAATCAGATACAGACACGAGGTAATTAAACCATCGCCACTAGGCAAGTACCTTGCGGATTGCCTCTGGAATGCAATCAATAATCATCGAAGCCGAGATTGGTCCACCTTTTGAGGCAAGACGAGCCGCGCGGTCATGAATAAAGGAGGCAGTCGCTGCTATCTCCGCAAATCTATTTGCTGAACTCAATATTTCAATCTCATTGGTTGCAGCAATAGCGCCGATAATTCCGGCGAGCACATCACCAGAACCTGCGGTTGCAAGCCATGGAGTTGATTCAGGAAGTTCAATAATAATTTCATTATTTGCTACAACCGTTTTTGATCCTTTAAGTAAAACTGTAACTCCCAAGATGTCGGCACATTCTTGGGCCCACCGTTTTGGATCATCTGAAATCTCATCAGCTGATACCGCAATTCCATACCTCCCAAGAAGTTTCGCTAACTCACCAGCATGTGGAGTTATCAAAGTTGGTTGCTCTAATTTATCTGCCAAATAAAGCGCGCCCGCATCCAAAATAGTTGGCACACTTTGTAAACCAATTACTTTAAACCAACGATGACGAAGCCAAGTTGTATAATCATCAAATTTGTCGCTAACAATTCCAGATCCCGCAACCCATGCCGTTACAGCGCCAGGTTGCACGACAACTTCTGGAGATGAATGCAGAACAAGATGAGCAAGTCCGGATGAACTATAGAAACGAACCATTCCAACACCTGTTGCAACAGCAGCGCTGGTCGATAGAACAGCAGCACCTGGATATTGCGCAGAACCAGTTATAACCCCGAGTACACCTCTGGAATATTTATGGTCATATACCTTTGGAATTGCCACACATTTTTTGCTTTTTGCTTCGCTCCAGATCATGCTTCAAACAGTAGTCCAATGTTCTAATCTCGCGTAGTGACCGCTGATATAGTTCACGCTTATATATTCTAAATTTTCAGGGGGAGATCACATAAATGCGCGTTAGAAAAAATTTGATTCCAGCGCTTCTACTTCCCTTAATTTTGGTGTTGACTCCCGGAATTTCGAATGCAGATACAACGGCACCAGCTCTTGCGTGTGTTCAACCAGCATCAACTCCAAATGAAGTTGGAACGTTAATCTTGGCCGCACAAGTTCAACAATTGACTTCCACGGAATGGGGAATCAGACAGGGTTGTTTCAAGAAGTATGGGCTAACCGTTAAGACAACTTCAACAACAAGTTCAACTATTGGAATCGCAGGCGTGATTAGTGGAACATATGACTTGGCAGCCACAAGTCCGGTCAATTTAATTCAAGCAAAAATAAATAGCGGATTCGCTGGAAAAATTATTGCTCCTAAACATGGATATTCGACTGAAGAACTTGCACGGGCTAAGCGAGAGCCATTTTTCCCAAATGAATTGCTACTTCAGACTGCACTAATCGTGCGATCAGATTCAAGAATCAAGAGTTGGAAAGACCTTGATAAGAAGAAAATCGCCACGCAAACTTTCCAGAGCGCAGATCATGCGGGTCTGCTTCTCGGCATGCGAAGTGAAGGGGTAAGGAATCCAAAGTCAGAAATTTTGTCCATGCCACCATCTCAAATGGTTGATGCATTAAAGCGCGGTGATGTTGATGCCGCTATCATGAATGATCCATTCGCAACACAGATGGTCTTAGATGGTGGCAGGATTATTGGGTACCCGCAAACTTTTTTTGCTGAACCCGGTTCCGCTGTTGTATTTTTTAGTTCGGCTGAAATTATTAAGAATAAGTCCAAAGAGATGCGAATCTTTAGAAAGGCAACTTTGGAAATTAATAAGTTGTTGAACAAGCCTGAAAATGAGGCTTCATTCCGTAAGGTCGTTGTTGATATTACGAAAGTTACCCCTGAAGTGGCAGCGAAGACCCGGATGCCACTTATGATGGAGAAAAACGTGACTATTCCTGAAATTGCATATATCCCAAGTAAACTTAAGAAAGTCGGCTTCTTGAAGGGGCGCTTTGACCTAGGGCCACTATTTTTTAACTAAGGAGATAGCTTGAAATGAGAAGATTTCGTGAGATTTGTGCCTCATTTGTAATTCTTGCGATAACAATTACAGCCACAAATACTGCGGTATCTGATACCCAAATCACTCTTGCTTGTGAATCGTCAGCTCCTGTAACTGAAATTGGTCGATTAACAATTGGTGCTTCGATCCAAAATTTGCCCTCGGTGGAATGGGGAATTCGACAGGGATGTTTCAAGAAGTATGGATTGACGGTTAAATCTGCTCCTGTTGCAACATTCCCTCTTGGGCTTGCCGGATTGATAAGCAAAAGTTATGACCTTTATGGAACAACTCCAGTTAATTTCCTAAAGGCTATTGCAGATGGCACATTTAAAGGAAAAATCGTTGCGTCTAAATATGGTTACACAGCTCCCGAACTCGAAAGAGTTAAGCAGGAACCCTTATACCCAGGCGAGCTTCTAATGGGAACGGCTCTTATAGTTAAGAAGAGTTCCAATATTTTTAGTTACAAAGATTTAGTGGGCAAGAAAATCGCGATTCTCTCCTTTCAGGGCGCGGATCACGCGGGGATTTTACTTGCGATGCGCGAGCTCGGCATAAGAAACCCAAAGATTGAATTTTTGGCGATGTCAAATACTCAAATGTCGGATGTGTTAAAGAATGGCGACGTGGATGCCGTTGTATCTGCTGATCCAATTGCCTCCCAAATAATTCATGATTTTGGAAGGTTAGTTGCCTATCCAGGTATATATATGCAGGAGATTGGAACTGCCTTTGTTTTTATTACCTCTGAGGAAACTTCAAAGGAAAAGACATTAGCCCTCAGAGCTTTTCAAAAAGCTAATCTTGAAATAAATAGATTATTGAACAAGCCTGAAAATGAAGCGAGTTATCGGAAGACGCTATCGGAAGTCTCAAAAGTAAGCCAAGAAGTCGCGAATAAAGTTCGAATCACAGTTTTTTCGGAGAACAACGTAACTATTTCACAACTAGCCTACTTGCCGAGCAGGCTCAAAAAAGTAGGGTTCTATAAAGGTAGATTTGAACTAGGGCCGGTCTTATTTAGGTGAAACTGCTTCCAGTTCAAAGAAAATTCGTGAATATTGGACAGAACTACGCTTTAACTTTTGGTATCACAGCTGCACTTTGGGAGTGCGCCGCTCTTACCGTAAATTCTAGAAGTTTCCCTCACCTGAACTCTGTCTTGTTGGATTTACTTAATCTCATAAAGAATATTGATTTCTGGAAGAGTCTGATCGTAACTTTCAACTTAACCATAATTGGTTTTGTGATCGGGGCGCTATTCGCATTTGCACTTGGTCTAGCTACTGCATTGAACAAAAGGCTAAATCTCTTGTTGTCTTCGTCCATTAACTTTTTGCGCTCTATCCCATCAGTGGTTTTTCTACCCTTGTTGGTCGCATCAATCGGAGCGTCTGCGAGGACGGCAATAATACTTACCGCACTAGTGGTTTCGCTAAAATTGGTAATCTTTGTGTCCAGAGGTGTCCTGGAAACCGAAATGGAACATATTGAATTTGCAAAGATCTATCACTTAAGTACTTTCTCTAAAATTTGTAACATTTATATACCGTCTTTATTTTCGGTGGTAAGCACAGGATTTCGACTTTCAGCGTCAAGAGCTTTTGGCACTGTAATTGCTTCGGGCATAATTATTGGTACGCCTGGCTTGGGCCGAGATTTACTTTTCGCCGAATCAAATGCGGAGTACGAAAGAGTGTTTTCTTACGTAATCATTTTGGGCATTGTCGGAACGTTGATTTATGCGACCTTTAACGTAATTGAACGCCAGTTTATACATTGGCGCGTGAATATATGAAGAAGAAGGTTAATAGTATTTTTTGGACGTTATTGCTGCCCTCTTTTATCTTAATTTTCTGGGAGATAGTCTCTGGGTTCAAGCCAAATCCTTTCTTCCCACCACCTTCTAGAATTGCCGGCGCGATTCAGGAAGTCATTTCTATTGAATGGATTTTATCTTCAGTAAAACCTAGTTTCATTGTGCTCTTTGTTGGTTATTTCGTTGGAGCTATTTTGGGTCTTGTAATTGGATCGCTCTTGGGCGAATTTGTGAAGATGCGAATTGTTTTCCTACCAATTTGCAATTTCATAAGAAGTATTCCAAGTGTTGCCAAGGTTCCTTTGATTTTATCTATTATGGGATTGGGATTATCGACTCGAATTTCAACGGTAGTAATTGCCGTTTTGTTCCCCGTTCTCATGTCCACCGTGCGTGCGATAGCGGCTACGAGAAATGAGCTCCTGGATCTCAACAGAACACTTAAATTTGGAAGAATTAGAGGGTTAGTTTCGATTCGAGTTCCTGCCGCGATTGGTGAAATTCTCACCGGACTACACGCTAGCGTCCAAGTTGCAGTATTGGCGATGATCGTAAGTGAAATGTTGGGCTCTGGAGTTGGAATTGGCGCTTTCATTATTCAATCTCAATCTACCTTTAGAATAGCCAACATGTGGGTCGGAGTATTTATTGTCGGTTTAATTGGCCTTGCTCTGAATTACCTATTTATGAAGATTGAACGAAAAGTGGCCCCTTGGTACTTCAAATCTAAGGGTTTAATTGCATGAAAGATAGAAGTAAACATATTGAAATCCTGAATCTCTCAAAGAGTTTTGAAAATAGTGGATCCGAGCTTAAGGTTTTAAAAAATATCTCACTGGATGTTAGTAGCGGTGAGTTCATCGCAATATGTGGGCGCTCAGGAGTTGGCAAATCGACGCTTATTAGAATGATTGCTGGACTAGTAAAACCAAGTTCTGGAACTGTTGCAATTGACGGTGATTTGGTAGTTAATCCGCCAAATTCGATGGGTTTTGTAACTCAAGATTATTCCCGTTCACTACTACCATGGTTTTCAGTTGAAAAGAATGTAGCCCTACCTTTTAAAGCAAAGAACTTTTCAAAGCTAGAGAAGAAAAGAAAAGTAGAGGAAGTCTTGGAAGCAGTAGGTTTGGCCGATTTCGCCAAATTCTATCCTTGGCAGCTTTCTGGTGGAATGCAACAACGAGTTGCAATTGCCCGCTCTCTCGTCTTAGATCCTAAGTTACTTCTTCTCGACGAACCATTTGCCTCTGTCGATGCCCAGATTCGGTTGGAGCTTGAAGACTTGATTGCAAATATTGTTTTACAGAAGAAAATAACAACGATAATAGTTACCCACGATATTGATGAAGCGATTTACTTAGCGGACCGAGTAATTCTCATATCTGACTCTCCAGCGTCAGTATCAAAAATAATTCAAGTAAAATTGGCGCGCCCAAGAAGCCAGACTGAAACTAGATCAGATCCAAAATTCGTCAAGATGCGCACCCAGCTTTATGCATCTTTGAGAGGCAAATAACTTGGATATATCTGGAATTCTTAATTTTTTTGCGAGTTTAAAACCTGACGCACTTGCACTTGTTGACGATTCAAGTGAGATAACTTTTTCGCAATTAGATACAAATGTACGTCGAATAGCTCAACTACTTCAGATAAATGAAATCGACACCAGTAGTTTGGTTTGTACGATGCTTCCATCGACCCTTGATTGGCAAGTAACTTTAGCTCTTCATATTCTTGGTGCTAGTTCATTCTCCAAGCCCGTAGGAAGCAGGCTCGATGAGGCCTTACGTCCAGATTGGCTAATTTCGACTCAATTAAATCCTGATTTTCCAGAAGATCGAACTTTCATAGTTGATTCGAATTTCGAAAAGGCAGTAAACCAAACGGATAAATTGAAGAGTGCTCCCGGATTCGCTTCACCCGATTTTCCAGCTAGGTATTTTTTCACAAGTGGGACTTCAGGTGCGGCAAAATATTTGGTGGTTACAGCAGAAAACCTGCTTGCAAAGATTAAGCATCAAGGAAGTAGCGAGTTAGTTGGAGATCGAGATGGCTTGAACTTATGGCAATTTGGTTCGACTCAAAGTTATCGAGTCGCACTCCGTTCTCTCAATGAAGGTAGAACTTTCTACACATCTGGGTACTACGACTACAGGTTGCCAAAGATTCTGAATAAATATCCCATCAGAACTATTTCTGGTTCCCCGATTCAAATAGGTTCAATGATTGATTCTTTGATTCAGACTGGAACAAAGGTACCTAGGGTGCGAAACGTGATTATGGGTGGAAGCGCCCCAACGCAACTTCAGATTAATCGAATTCGCCAGCACATGGATGCTCGAATTTATAACTCATATGGTTCAACGGAATTAGGTTTCGTTTCTATGCATGAAATTGTTGAGGGTAAAACCCTTGGTGGGATTATCAGTCCTGAAGTGAAACTTGAAATCGTAGATGAAAAAAATAGCGTGTTACCTAAAGGCGAAGTGGGAATCATCCGATACGCCAAGGCTAAAATGCCAAGGAGTTACTTCAATTCCGAAGCCGCCACTAACGAATATTTTCAGGACGATTTTTTCTACCCAGGTGATTTGGGTTTTCTGGATCAACTCGGTCACTTGCACATCTCTGGCAGGACCAACGAAGTTATGAATCTTGGAGGGGTGAAGATAAGCCCAGAAAAAATCGAAAATATCGCACTTGGAACTCCAGGAGTTTTAGATGCCGCAGCTTTCCCGATGATCGATAACAAAGGTGTCATTAGGCTGGCGCTTGCATACGTTAAAGATTCCGTATTCATTAAAGAGGACTTGCAAGCCAGATACCAGAAAGAATTAACTGGAATTAACATTTCAAAATTTGTGGAAGTCGAAGAAATCCCACGTAATGAAAATGGCAAAATACCGCGAGCAAATTTGGCCGAGATAATTTTCGGAAGCGGTCCAAGAAATGATTAGCGTTCATAAAAGATTGGAATTTTGGGCTGGTTTAAAGCCTAATGAACTTGCCTTTGTTGATGGCAAAAAAGAGATCACTTTTGCAGAGTTGCATATTCACACACTTCAGGTTGCAACTATTTTGAATGAACTCGGCATTAGAAGGGGGGATTTAGTTTGCACGATGCTTCCTGCCTATTTAGACTGGCCAATAGTTCTTGCCCTTCAAATACTTGGTGCAACAAGCTTCGCAAAACCCACCACAGCGAACTTCGATTCCTATGCCGAACCAAGGTGGTTAATTGCCTCTAAAGAGCATTCACAATTTTCAACTCAAAATACGATAGTGCTGAACGAGAAAGTTGCAGAAAAAGTTAATGATGCCAAACTCTTCGTTCCAGAAGTCGAACCACATAATTTCACCCAACCAATTAGGTTGAGTTCCACGAGTGGTACTACTGGTGAGTCCAAATACCTCAGATATTCTGCCGCGGAGATGCATCCAAGATTGGTAACGCCCAGTGGCGTGAATTTTTTGGGAAATGGAAAGTTTCTAAATCTGATGCTTTTTGGTGCTGCTCAAAGTTACAACTGGGCACACAGATGTTTGCTTGAAGGAAAGACTTTTTTTATGTCGGCATCAACTAATGAAAGTAATTTTGAATATTTACAAAAATATGGAATCGAAACTGTTTATGGTTCACCTCAACAAATATCTGCGCTTCTAGAAACTGCAGACAAATTCAGCCACAGTCTAGATGAAAAATATAATTTAGTTATTGGAGGAAGTGCTCCTTCAGGCAAGCTGCTTTCAAAGATTAGAGAAAAGCACAAATGCGCAATCTATAATTCACATGGATCGGCAGAAACTGGCTTTATATCTATGTGTGATTTAACGGTCGAAAACTCCCCAGGTCTTATTATTCATCCTAATTCAGTAGTTCAAATATTGGATGAGAATGACGTAGAATTTGGATTCGATAGGGTTGGGTATATTCGCTACAAAATTCCACATGCTTCTAATTCATATCTGAACAATCCAGAAGAAACAAAGAAAAGTTTCAAGGACGGATACTTTTATTCGGGCGACATGGGCTATAAGACAAAAGATGGTCGATTACACATAACAGGCCGCAGCAATGAAGTCATAAACTTTGGCGGAGTAAAGATTAATCCAGAACAGGTAGATGGATTAGTTCTTGCTGAAACTGGCGTACAAGATGCAGCTTCTTTCGCGTTGGATGATGAGTCCGGAATTCCTAAGTTAGCGGTAGCACTTGTCGTGGATCACGAATTTGATGAAACAGCATTTTTAAGTTCCTTAAAGGCGAAATTCACAAGGGCAGTAATCGCTGAGATATTCAAAGTGAACTCAATTCCCAGAAATCCAAATGGCAAAATACTGAGACGTGAATTAAGCAAGAAGTTCAGCAGCAAATGATGATTACAAAATACAAACGCGGTGCCGGAATTGCTTTGGTACTTGTACTTTGTGCTCTACCTATAGTTTGGCTGTCAGGCACCACTTGGGGTTCGACTACAGACGATCTATTGCCAACGCTAATAAGTATTGAAAATTGGCGGCTTTTCTTCTGGGGATTTAGTCGCTTTGGAACACTTGTTCCGTTACTGGCAAAGCCCTTCACGGATATGCGATCAAATCTGCTCTTCCAAAATTCTATTCACGCCGTCTCACTTATAGTTTTTGTTTATGCTCTTTCTCGAGTGTTCTATAGGAATAGAACTAAATCTGCGAATAGAACGCTCGTGTTTGTACTTCTTGTTTTTCTATTTTCAATAACTCACTTGGTCTATTTAGAACTTCTTATTTCGGGGTTACCTTATGCGGCGCCGCTTGGAATATTTGGGTTATCACTTTTGATTGTAAATTCGAATTTGAAAAGAATAATTATTGTTCCCATCTTGATCATTTTTACAGCAGTATCCTGTTGGGTGAATCCCCTAAACGGGTACTACTTGGCCCCACTTTTACTTGTATTCCTCTCGCTGAAAAAATTCAAGAATGTTTTCTACGAATTAACCCTTTCATATCTATTGGTTAATTTTGGGATTTTCTTTGTAATACTTGGTTTAGCTAATGGAGAAACAGGCGGAACTGTTACCCCAAATTTCCGTCCTTTCCAAATTTATCACTGGTGGATTCTCCTATTTGCAATCCAAGGCTTCTTAGTATTGCGAGCGATAATTCGTCGAGAATTTAAGAAAAATCAGTTTAGCTATTTAAGCTTTCTTCTGACTTGGGTATCTATCTTTGCCCTCACAAGTCTTCGTCACATTCACAATAACGGAGAGGCAACTCGGTATTTCATAACTGCAGCATTTGTCTCGATGTGCATAACAATGAAGCTTCTCGAAGAACTTATATTTGAGATTGAATTCGTTCAAGTTAGGGTAACAAAATTCTTAGATTTCTTCTCGAAAAAAAGAGTTCTCTCCGCCTCAGTTCTGGCTTTATTACTTGCGAATGTCCTGATTAGCCAGAATCTAGTAAGTGACTTTCCCCTACAACAGCCGCAGAAGAAGTTGATGGGAGAAATTTTTAAGAGTAAATCTGAACCATATCGATTCGCTTCTGGTGATTTTTGGTACGCATGGACTACAAAAATTTATATGGATCGCCCTGAAGATATTTTTGTCACTGCCTGGGAATCCGAATTTCAATATGACACGGCTACAGATTCTAAGAAAGCTATTCAGTCCCGGCTCAAAGATGGCGACCTAGGGCTCTGTTTTGGCAAGGTTAGAACATGTGAGAGAGAGATTAGGACGGCTGCCTTCCGAATGTATGGCGCATTTAAAGTTGAAGTTAAGGTCACGGATTCGTACCTTATTACTAAGGAACCAACTCTTGTTCATAGCTTGAGGCTAAGTATTACTTCGAAGAAAAGCGCGAATTTCTAACTATTTTTAATTTGTGCAACATAAATAGAGAAAGAATTTTAAGTGCACCATTCCCATATCGAATTGTCTGAATAATACTTATTGAAGAAGAGTCATCGCCATACCGCACCGGGATAGGAATATCACCAATCCGAAGCCCTAGAGCACATGCTTGGACCAATAACTCTTGATCAAAGGCGAAGTTGTCGCTATTTGATTCGAACCTAATTTGATTTAGCGCTTTTGCCGAGTAGGCCCTAAGTCCAGAATGAAAATCGCCAAGATTCTGACCGAGTAAAACATTTTCAAAAATAGTTGAGAGCCGGTTTATTAGATATCGCCAAACTGGCATTCCACCATCAAGCGCCTCTCGTCTAGTTCTGATTCTATTTCCTAAAACTAAATCACAATTGCCCAGCAAAATTAATTCGGCCATGATTAGGGCAACTCTTGAGTCATACTGATAATCGGCATGAAGCATAATTACGACTTCCGCGCCATTATCTAGTGCAAATTTATAGCCAGACTTTTGAGTAGCCCCGTATCCGCTATTTTTCTCATGCGTTATGACATTCACACTATTTGCCTTAGCGACTTGGGAAGTATTGTCTGTGCTGCCATCATCAACAACTACAATTTTTGTTAACTCACTTGGTAAATCCCTCAAAGTACTTTCAAGTGTTGCTGCTGAGTTAAATGCAGGAATAAAAACCCATATTTTTTCTAAATCAGCGTGAGTCATATTTCCCATTGCCGCAATCTACCCTCTACTTCAATTCAAAGCCTTTGAATCCCTCATTTGGTATGGGATGATTCCTCGAGCCTAATAGTGGGCGGTATAAACCGAGTGAGTACATGGGGATTCAATGAGCAGTAAAAGACTTCTTCTTACTGGTGCATCTGGATTTGTCGGCAGTCATGTGCTGCGCCATGTACTAGTGAAAACTGATTGGGAGATAGTTTGCCCAGTTACATTTTCGCACAAAGGATTACAGGACAGAATTCGACTATCTATAGCAGGCAACGAGGATCATTTAAAACGAATAAAACTTGTTAAGTGTGATTTGGCCTATCCAGTATCTAGTCTTACCGCACAAGAAATTGGAAAAATTGATTATGTTCTTAACTTGGCTAGTGAGAGCCACGTAGATCGAAGTATTTCTGAACCAGCAAATTTTATAATTAACAATGTTTCGCTAATTTGCAACTTGCTTGATTGGGCACGTATTGCCAATCCGGAGAAAATTATTCATATCTCTACCGATGAAGTTTACGGCCCAGCGCCAATCGGTGCGGCCCATCGCGAATGGATAGATCAATACTTTCCAAGTAATCCATACAGCGCAAGTAAAGCTGCCCAGGAGAGCATTGTTTTCTCTTATTGGCGTACATACGGTTTACCCGTAATGATTACAAATACGATGAACTTAATCGGCGAAATGCAAGATCCTGAAAAATTTATACCGATGATTATGCGCCGAATCATTTCGGGTGAGAAGGTTTCAATTCATGGATCTCTCGCAGGAGAAATTGGAAGCAGGTTTTATCTTCATGCTAGAAACCAAGCCGATGCACTGCTGTTTCTTCTCGATAAAGAATTTCCTAAGTATGGCGAGTCTGATAAACCAGCAAAATTTCATATTGTTGGCGAGCGAGAGATAAATAATCTGGAACTTGCCCAATTTATTGCCGATCACATGAAGCGGGAATTGAATTATGAAATTGTTGATTTTCACACCTCTAGACCTGGACATGATTTGCGATACGCCTTAGATGGCTCATTAATTGCAAAGGCGGGATGGCGAGCCCCAGTATCTCTCTTCGATTCGCTTCGACGAACAATCGATTGGAATTTAGCCCATCCGGAATGGTTAAAAATTTGAGGTTTAAGAGCAACCTGGAAAATGCTCGCGAATTAAAGTGGCGAGTATCGATTGGCCTCCTAGTCCTTTTTTCGGGATTTACAAATCTATGGGGCCTAGCCAATGTAGCGCGAAGCGAATACTACGCAACAGTTCCAAAGAGCATGAGCAAGAATTTTGGTAATTTCATCTTTGGAGCCATGGATCCAGGCGGTGTAATCACAGTCGATAAAATTCCAGGCTCATTCTGGATACCAGCAATTTTTGTAAAGCTTTTTGGGTTTAGTACCTGGGCTATTACGGTCCCAAATGCCTTAGCTGCAATAGCGGCAACACTGGTGATTACTTTTGTCGTTAAAAAGTACTATGGAATGACCGCTGGATTGATTGCTGGGTGGATTCTAGCGACCAGCCCTATTGTTGTTGCGGTTGCTAGATCGAATCAACCTCAATCCATTTACTACTTGGCTACGGCAATCGCAATTAGATATGCAGTAGTCGCACTTAAGGAATCAAGTAGGAAAGCTTTGATTTGGGCGGGCATTTGGATTGCAATCGCTTTTCATACTTACATGCTATTGGCCTGGGTACTTTGGCCACCTTTGATCATCGGCTATTTAGTAACTTCACAAAGTTGGAGAACTAAGTTAAAGGATCTTTCGTTAGCCGGTTCGATTTCTTTTCTGACTTCAGGATTTTGGATTCTGTTAGTTGCTTTAATCCCATCGTCACATCGACCTTATATTGGAGGTACAAATTCTAATTCTGGTCTGGAATTAGTTCTCGGATATAACGGACTCGGTCGATTTACTCAGAAGTTCGTTGCAGGCGCAGATGTTACCTCTCGCACATTTACCCCACCTTTTGGGGGAGAACCTAGTCCTTTTAGATTATTTAATGTCTTCTTAATTGGCCAAATAGGTTGGTTACTCCCGACAGCAATTGTGTCAATCGTTCTATTGGTTTATTTAAGACATAAAAGTCCAGAGTTTATCTTTGCAACCTCTTATTTAATAGTTCAATACCTCGTATTTTCAGCGGTAAAAGGTATGCACCAGTTCTATGTTTCCACAATGATTATTCCTATTGCATTGATTATCGTTATCGGTATCTATCAATTTGGAAAAGAAAATAGACCATATTTTATTATTACAGTATTAATGATCACGCTGGCTTGGGCTTTTCTAATCACACTTGATCTCAGAACTTATTTATTTCCAACACCGTTATTCCAAGCTGCGCTATTGATTGGTTTCTTGGTGATTAGCGTATTTTCATTTAGGAGAATTCCAGAGATCGCCTCCTCCGCCCTATTTGTTGGGGCACTCGTCTTTACTCCCGCGATTTGGTCTGTGGACACAGTTAAATTGTCTGATGCCTATAATCCAATGGCAGGTCCTTCTTTCGCAGAGTTGGGCTTGGCTAATGCGCAAAAGGCTATGAATCGAGTCGGTGGACTTGTCGAGAAACAAGAGAAGAGAAAGGTTGCCGCAAAAGACGATAAGAAATTGATCGATTACATCCGCACCAAATCAGATTCAAAATTTGCCTTAGCAACGTTCACAGGTATGACGGCGGCGCGTTATATAACTGCCACCGAAGATTTTATCTACCCAATAGGAGGATTTAATGGGGAGGACCCAGATCCTACGCTCGCAAAGTTCAAGTCCTTGGTAGAAACTGGCTCAATTAGATTCGTTCTCACGAACGCTGGAAATTCTTTTAACCCAGAAGCTTCTGATCGGAAGAAAGATTATTCGAGAGGAAATAACGGGAGGGCGAAGACAGGCAATAAAGAATCGATTCAGAATTGGGTTAATCAGAACTGTGCCTTAGATCCATATTCGATTTACGCCGCTCGCTTACTTGATTGCAAGAAATAATTTGGTGAAGAGCACAAACTAAGTCCAATTATCACCCAGGTGATGTGCCATTCAACCACTTTAATTATTCACTTATTTTTTGGCGCTGTAAGAAACTGCCTATAAAAAGTGCAAGCCCAATCAACAATTCAATAATTCCACAAGTTAAAAATGGGGCAATAAGTGGATGCGTTGCGAGTGGCAACGCTTCGCGCGCTAAAGATTCAGTTGAAATACTCGCTTGATGCGCAATAAGCGAATCAACGACGAGGTAAACGGTAGTAAGTAACGCTCCTTCAAGAAAAATGATTAAACCAACCCAACGTAGCGCATCCTTTAAAGCCTTCGCAAAGATGGCGTATAAAAACAGCATAAGCAAGGAGAGTATAAAGAGCAAGATGACGGCGAGATTTAGGCCAGTTTTCACCTGAGAGATATTTGGCCCATCTTTCTGTACCTGCAACCTGATTGGATCTATCTTGTCTATTTCACTTTTTGCACTTGAGAATTGTGGATCAATAAACTTCAAGCTTTCAAATGCCAATCGCACGATGGGTCTTAAATCTACTGAAACTTCACTTTCCGAACCGCTTGTGTAATAAACATAAACACTATTTGAAATTAGGTCTATCTGCTGATGCAACAAAGGATTCCCAAGCAGCTCTGTCACCGCTGCTGAAATTTGCGGGCCTTTCTTTATTAGAAGTTTGCGCTCCTCACCGGTTGCACCCTCGAGAGTCTTACTGACCAAATACTTACCCGCATTTTGCTTGAGGCTCTGGCTCTCCCAAAGGGTATGTGTAACTTTGTCTATCGGATTCCCAATACCTACTGCTAAAAAGAGGGATCCCAGAATTGAAAAAAGTGTTAGAAAGAGAACAAAGAACGCCATTGCTGGCACTGATCCAGCACGTTTTGCTCTGAAAAGATTTTGCATAGTGAACCTTAGCGACTTATTGGCTTGCTATGTAAATACACCTACCGAATTATGAGTCGTTCTAATCTTGAATCTCAGCGTGCCTAGTTGTTTCTTGAATGTGTTATGGAGTCGTACAGGGAGGTAGATCTGTATCAAACGCATAAGGATCTATGAATTCCACTGTCCCAGGTATATCCACGCAAGTTAGTTGCGTAGTGTTGAAAGCATCAGCTCCAATGCTTATTAGATTTGGCGGCAAGACAATGCTTGAAATTGCAGTGTTATAAAACGCCCCTTGTCGTAAATGGGTAATACCACTTCCAAGCGTGACGCTCGATAATTTAGTTGAATCGGCGAAGAGATAGTTGCCAATCTCCGTAACTCCATCTCCAATATCCAAACTAACAAGATCCGGCATTGTATTAAAAGCTTCGTTACCAATCGCTAGAACTGAATCGGGAATCACGATACTTGTTATGCCTGGACGGTGCCAGAAGGCTTGGCTGGCAATCTCTACGACAGAATCATTTATAACTAGTGAGCCCAGGCAATCAATTTGACCTGTTAAAACTCCGACTTCGTCCACCACATAGTAGCCACTTATTCCACATGGAAACTCTCCGGCAAGGGAAATTGCTTCTAGCTCGCTGCTCTCAATTGTTATTCTGTAGATATCTGAAGCAAGCACCTCGGCTGAACCAAATACTAAATTTACAGAGCTGTCAGTTCCGTCTTCACCGCTCGCACTTCCTTCACCATCATTACTTGAAAATGTCCCGTCGTTTGAAACCGATATTGTGTAACTAGTGTTAATTAGGTCGCCATTTTCCTTGTACAACTTAATTAAAAAAGATTTACCCGCGCATCCATCACTTGACTCTGATTGATCTGTTGTATCGACCTGCGAGAGCATAAGTCCTGAAAACATGAAGGCACCAGGGTCACCATTTTCAAACTGCGAGTATGGGGTAATTAAAATTTCTGAATCACAAGCCGTTGTCTGGGCGACTCCTTGGCCGAATTCAACTGGATTATTGCTATTCAAATTAATACTTGCAGCAAGGGTTGAACCGAGTGCGATTACGCCAACAAGGGCGCTAATACCAAGAACCAACTTAAGGTTTTTGAGATTGCGAGGGGACTTAACTTCAAAATTACTAAAGTTAAGAAGAGACATAGCACCCTAATTTCGCTAATCGTTCGTACCGTTAATGTTTAAGAACTGAGAGCGGCAACCTGGTGGCTGAGGTCAATCAATAAATTCATAGTAGGGGTGCGTAGATACAAATACAATGAAATTAGATCGATAAGTGGGGCGGGTCGGGCTCGAACCGACGACTACCGAATTATGAGTTCGGGGCTCTAACCAACTGAGCTACCGCCCCAAAGTTTTTACGCTTTAGGTTTGGGTAAGTCTATGCTAACTCGCGTGATGCACCGAATATCCGCAGTGATTTGCCTAATTTTAATATCGACCATGGTTCCTGCAAGCGCCGCTCCGGTTTATATCTTTCCAATTGATGGCTGCAAGACAACATATTCCAGGGCTCACCATGATTATCCTGCAACAGATATCTTGACGAAAAAAGGTTGTCACTTTGTGGCGCCAACTTCCGGGGTTATAGATGAAGTCAACGCGGTGGATACATATTCATGGAAAAACAATGACGGGGCAATTCGTGGCGGATTATCAATATCAATTATTGGTGATGATGGTGTGCGCTATTACGGATCACACTTTTCAAAGATTTATAAGAAAGTTGTTCCTGGTTATCAAGTAGCTGCAGGGGAGTTGCTAGCGCTAGTGGGAACTTCGGGGGATGCAGCCGGACTTGCACCACATGTGCACTTTGGAATTTCTTGGCCGACTAAAGCAGGAATTTGGTGGGTGCGACGTGGTGAGATTTATCCGTGGAAATACTTGGATGCTTGGAAGGCTGGAAAAGATTTAAGTCCAGCGAAAGAAGTTTTTGCTAAATTGAGAAAAGTCGGAGAAGTTCCTAAACGAAATGGGTATTAAAAAAGCCCCACCCGAAGGTGAGGCTTTCTATTGTTAATGGTTGATTATGCAGGATTAACTGCGTCAGCCTGTGGGCCCTTTGGACCTTGAACTACTTCAAATGTCACGGCTTGACCCTCGTCTAGAGACTTGTATCCATTACCTTGAATTGCTGAGTAGTGA
>CAEZZG010000013.1_pt1 | contig 31307 bp, 30 predicted proteins | sample 7266311 | NCBI WGS metagenome assembly CAEZZG01 (sample SAMEA6813955, study PRJEB35770) | uncultured Actinomycetes bacterium | biome: Freshwater; feature: Freshwater reservoir; material: water | place: Czech Republic | collected 2016-08-15 | depth 30m m
AAATGCATAAACAAGTGAGTGGGTAACTTGCTCTTTTGCTTTTGAGAACAGACGGGAACGTTGACCACGATATCCGGCTGCGCGCTCAAGTGTTGTACGACGCTTCTTTGCGGCGTGAACGCCACGTTTTACTCTTGCCATGGTTTATTCCTTCCTGTTACTTCAAGCCGAGCATGCGCTTGGCGGTGAATGAGTTTGGTGCCTTAGCTACAGAATCGCCGCTAAGACGACGTGTTACACGAGATGACTTGTGTTCTAGAAGGTGGCGCTTGCCTGCACGTTCGTGCATTACTTTGCCGGTTCCAGTTAAACGGAACCTCTTCTTCGCCCCACTATGGGTTTTCATCTTTGGCATTCGCTAACCTCCCAGTTAGTTGTGATCTAAAACTTTTAAGCTTCAGGTACTACTTCTACTGCCTCTTGAACTTTTTCAGGTGCTTCCTTCTTGCGGCTAGCAACCTTCGCAGCTTTTTGCTGAGAAACGGACTGGCCCTTCTTTACATTTGTGCCTAAAACCATTGTCATATTTCGCCCCTCTTGCTTTGGCGCAAATTCGACAAATGCTACTTCTGATAATTCTTCGGCTAGCTTCATAAGTAAGCGGTAACCAATTTCAGGTCTTGCTTGCTCACGGCCACGGAATTGAATTGTCACCTTCACCTTGTCGCCACCCTTAAGAAAACGCTCGATATGTGTTCTCTTAGTTTCGTAATCATGTGGCTCGATCTTTGGTCGTAGTCGCATTTCTTTAACAACAATATGTGTTTGGTTCTGTCTGGCCTCACGAGCTTTTTGTGCGATTTCGTATTTGTACTTACCGAAATCCATCACTTTACAAACTGGAGGTTGGGCTTCTGGTGCAATCTCAACGAGATCTAAACCGACTTCATCTGCCATTTTTAAAGCAGTATCGATATCGACAACGCCGACTTGTTCACCGGAAAAACCAATCAGACGAACTTGCGGAACGCGAATCCGATCGTTGATTCTTGGCTCAGTGCTGATAACTTCTCCCCCCTGGTTAATCACTTCCTTTTGGAAGCAGGTGGAGACAGTCGCAAATTCAGGCTATAAAACCTGTAAAGACCAATTCGCCGAAGCGATAGAGGTGGGAGCGACTAGCTCCACTTGATTGCGCAAGGTTACCTCACGAAAGAGATATGTTGAAATCGGGTATCCCCGCTTGGAGAGCTTTAGCCTCCGATGGCGTGAACGCCACCATCTACGTGGATTATCTCTCCTGTGGTCTTTGGAAAGAATGACGATAGCAGGGCAACGGCTCCCTGAGCGGCTGGAATCGGATCACCAAAATCCCAAGCGAGCGGAGCGCGCTTATCCCAAACTCCTTCAAATTCTTCGAAACCGGGAATCGATTTTGCTGCCATAGTCTTGATTGGACCAGCAGCAATTAGATTGCATCGAATGTTTTCACTCCCGAGATCTCGCGCTAAATAACGATTTGCCGATTCGAGACCAGCCTTTGCTATGCCCATCCAGTCATACTTTGGCCAAGCAACAGTTGCATCGAAAGTTAAACCAACGATTGAAGCACCTTGCTCTCTTCTAAACAAAGGTTTACAGGCCATTGCCAGGGATTTATAAGAAAAAGTCGAAACATGAACAGCTGTAGCGACGTCCTCCCATTCCGTATTTAGAAAGTTTCCACCTAGCGCTGCTTCTGGGGCGAAGCCAATTGAGTGCACTAGGCCATCGAGATGGGGCAAATGTTCTTTGACTAATCCGGCAAGTCGATCTAGATGCTCAACACTTGTGACATCTAATTCAATAACCGGTGCTGGCTTAGGAAGGCGAGCAGAAATTCTTGTGGTGATACTTAAAGCCCGTCCGAATGAAGTGAGTACAACATTTGCGCCTTCTTCTTGTGCTATCCGAGCAATATGAAATGCGATAGATGATTCAGTTAAAACTCCCGTGACCAGAATATTTTTATCTTGCAGGATTCCCATTTAATGCCCCATTCCTAATCCACCATCAACTGGTATTACTGCACCACTTATATATGCTGCATCCGGAGAAGCTAAAAACGCTACGACTCCTGCTACCTCTTCCGGTGAGCAGAACCTTGCGAGAGGTACGGCTCCAATAATCTCTTCTTTACGAGCATCATCTAAGACCGCAGTCATATCGGTATCCACAAATCCTGGCGCAACAACATTGGCTGTAATACCGCGGCTACCAAGTTCACGTGCAAAGCTTCGGGCCATTCCAATTAGACCACTCTTGGTTGCTGCATAATTAACTTGACCAGCTGATCCCAACATTCCGACAACTGAACCTACGAAAATCATTCGTCCTGATTTACGTTTCAACATTCCACGCGTGCAAGCCCGTGCGACTTTGAATGCACCGATCAGATTAGTTTCAACAACAGATTCAAAATCATCATCACTCATCCGCATAACTAGGCCGTCTTTAGTGATTCCAGCGTTGGCGACGAGTACATCGATTTGCCCGTATTTTTCTTCAATGCTCGCTACCGCAGAATTAACACTCTCAGAATCGGTGACATCCATAATCACAGCATCAAATCCGGCAGGCGCGTCCCCCGAACGATGAGAAACAATAACTTGGTAACCATCGGCCTTAAATTTGGTAGCGATAGCGAGACCTATGCCTCGGTTTCCACCAGTTACAAAGGCGACTTTCGAATTCGCAGTCATGGTCTAAACCTACCTGTTACTACTGCGTAACCAAATGCAAACACTGCGCTGGAAGCGAAAAATTCCTTCTACCGCCCTAGAGTTCTCCCATGGCATCTACTCAACCCGAACCGAAGAAAACCATATCTGCTTCGGTATCAAATGTTGGCCAATCTTTATCAAGCGATCAATCTTCCCGGGCTCGTAAATATTTCATCTCCATGATGATTAGAACTCTCTGCTTCATTTTTGCAGTGATACTTCCAAGCCCTTACCGTTGGATCGCACTTTTCGGCGCTGTGACACTTCCGTATATTGCCGTAGTCGTTGCAAATGCCGGTCGCGAGAGCATCAAAGGTAAGGCCGCGATTTTTGCGGATGACCAAAAACAAATTGGATCCAAATAACTCGTGCGCAAGTTCGTCTCGCCCATTTCGCTACTGCAAAGTGCGGTTGCGCTAGTGCTGATATTCGGATGCCTATATGCAGCCCAATGGCAATTGGATAGAGGTCAAGGGCAGACAAATACGAATAATATTATTCGAGAGAATCTCGAACTAGATCCGATTGAAATGAGCAATCCGGCTAATCTCGATGCTGTCGCCAATCAGTGGCGATTAACAAATGTCACAGGAAGCTTCTCTAGTAGCCACCAAGAATTGGTACGAAATCGCTATCACGAGGGCAAGTTTGGCTTTGAAGTGTTGACCTTATTTACGGCAGTTACTGGTGAAAATTTCTGGGTAGATCGAGGATGGGTCGCCGCAGGGAAAGATGCTTCTACTCCCCCAGATGTACCAGTAATAGAGGATGGGACTAATACGATTACGGCAAGAATTAGATCCGAGAATCTGAGCCGACAATTGCAAGGATCTTTCTTTGTCACAAGTGCAAAAAGCGCGAAGCCAGATTCAATTGCAAAAATACAGGGAATCGATGCTCAGCCGTACTATTTGGATTTGATTTCTAGTTCGAATGGAAAAATAGTTCCACTAACAGAAATTCAACTTCCCGAATTATCTAGTGGTCCCCATTATGCATATGCACTGCAGTGGTTGGCATTCGCTGTTTTAGCATTAATTGGTCGTATCTTGCTATTCCGCGAAGCCGAGAGATTGCCGCTGGTATAACTCGAAATATAGACCACCTTTTGCAACGAGCTCTTCATGTTTACCAGTCTCAACAATTCGACCCTGCTCTAGTACCAATATTTGATCTGCGTGAGCGATCGTTGACAATCGATGTGCAATAACAATGCTCGTGCGTCCCACAAGTGCCACTTTCAAAGCCTCCTGGACTAGCGCTTCATTTTCAGAATCTAAGTGTGCAGTCGCTTCATCGAGAATTACAATCTGTGGGGCTTTCAACAATAAGCGCGCAATCGCCAGGCGTTGTTTTTCGCCTCCAGACAATCTGTGACCGCGTTCTCCGACAACCGTTTCTAAACCGTTAGGCAAGGATCGAATAAATGCTCCGATCTGTGCAGAATCACAGGCTTGCCAAATTTCATCATCCGTTGAATTCGCCCTTGCATAACGCAAGTTATCTCCGATGCTCTCATGGAGCATGTGCGAATCCTGAGTGACAATTCCAATTAAGGAACGTAAATCCAAAATACTAGTTTCACGAATATCAGTTCCATTGATCAGAATCGAACCTTCGGTTACATCATAAAGTCGCGGCAACAATCCTGAGATTGTGCTTTTCCCGGCGCCTGATGGACCAACTATCGCAGTGAATGTTCCGGGTTCGCATTTAAAAGATACCGTGCGTAAGACTTCACCGCTCTCGATAACTTCTGGTTTAGCCGCTGATTCAAGTGAGGCAAGAGAAATTTCAGTCGCTTTCGGATAAGTGAAACTAACCCCCTTAAATTCGATGGAGGGAATTGCAGGAGCAATTCTTACTGGATTTACCGGATCCTTAACCATTGGCTGCAGGTCTAAAACTTCAAAGACGCGCTCAAATGAGACAAGTGCTGACATGATGTCTACGCGCACATTGGAAAGTGCTGTTAATGGTCCGTATAACCGAGCAAGTAGAGCTGTAATTGCAAGCAAGGTACCAATTGTTATTTCATTTCTAATTGCGAGATGCCCACCGATGCCATAAGCAAATGCAGTTGCTATTGCCGCTACAGAGGTCATTGCAATAAAAAAGATTCGATTAAGCATGGCAATCTTTATACCCATGTCAGCAACTCGACGTGCTTTACTACGGAAATTTCCGGACTCAACAACTCGGTCCCCATAAAGTGAAACCAAGAGGGCGCCAGAAACGTTAAACCTTTCAGTCATTGTTGAAGACATTTCCGCGTTAAGTTCGAAAGAACGTCTCGTATACGCTGCTAGTTTCTTTCCTATCCATTTAGTTGGAATGATAAATACCGGCAAAATTATTAAAGCCACAAGAGTGATCTGCCACGAAAGAGTGAACATAGCGAACGCGACCAAAAGAAGTGTTAAAGAGTTACTTATGACGCCGGAAAGTGTTGATGTGAAAGCTTGTTGCGCACCAATTACGTCGGAGTTAATACGAGAAATAAGAGAGCCGGTCTGAGTTCTAGTGAAGAAGGCGATGGATTGCTTTTGGACATGTTCAAACACTTGACTGCGCAAATCGTAGATCAATCCTTCTCCGATACGACTGGAGAACCAACGTCCCAACATACTAAATCCCGCATCAGCAATAGCTAAGGCTGCGACAACCATGGCCAATTTGGTGACTACATCTCCACGGCCGGGTACAACTCCGTCATCAACTAGCGCACGCAAGATAAGAGGTGTTGCAACTACGAGGATGGCATCTATAACAACAGTCCCAATGAAAATATAGAGATACTTTCGATATGGAAGTGCGAATTGCAAAATTCGCTTAAAGGTTCCTGCTTTAAGCTTTTGATTCTTAACAGATTGGTCAGAACTCATCGAGCGTAAGGCCATCCATTGGCCATGCATTGACACCTATTAGACCGTGAACCCAATCGCACGCAATTGTTCACGACCATCATCGGTAATTTTTCCAGGACCCCAAGGTGGCATCCAAACCCAGTTAATCTTTACATCCGAAGTTATATCGGAGAGAACTTGATGAGTTTGGTCTTCGATAACGTCTTGGAGCGGACAAGCAGCGGAGGTCAAGGTCATATCCAGTATCGCAACATTATTCTCATCAAGTCGCATGTCATAAACCAGACCTAGGTCAATCACATTAATACCTAGCTCAGGATCGATTACATCCTTCATTGCCTCAGTAATGTCATCAAGCGTTGTAATTGGCGTAGTCATATCTCCCCTTGTTCCCTTTCTATTCTTTACTCTGTAGGGCAGCATCTTTAAATGCCATCCAACCCAATAGTGCACATTTTATACGAGCCGGAAATTTTGAGACACCAGCTAACGCAACGCCATCCTCCAAAATATCTTCATCTCCAGCGTCGGTACCTTTGCTGCTCATCAATTGTGAGAAAGAATCTACCGTGGTGAGCGCATCGGCCAAACTCTTGCCAATCATCAAATCAGCCGCAATTGAAGTACTGGCCTGCGAGATAGAACAACCCACGCCCTCCCAAGTGACGTTCTCAACTAGACCATTCTTGATCATCACATTCAACGTTATTTCATCACCACAACTTGGATTTACGTGATGCACCTGGGCCGAAAAATCAGAGCTCAATTTTTTGTGCAACGGGTGCTTGTAATGATCCAGAATTACTTCCTGATATAGCGAGTCTAATTCCATCTCTATACCTTAAAGTATTTCTGTGCTTGCTCAATTGAATCAATCAGTACATCGACATCTGCTTCATCGTTGTAGACATAGAACGAGGCTCTAGTAGTACCGACAATTCCCAATTTTTTCATAAGCGGCCAAGCGCAGTGATGGCCGGTTCGGACTGCAACACCATATTGATCCAGTACCTGCCCAACATCATGTGGATGAATATCCGCCATTGTGAATGAGATTACAGAGCCCCGTTCCTTATTGCCCTTGGGTCCAATAACTTCTACTCCACGCAATTCCGAAAACTTCTTTAAGGCATATGCTGTTAAATCTCGCTCATGGTTGGCAACGTTCTCCATACCCAAATTATTTAAATAGGTTATTGCTGCTGCGAAGCCGACTGCTTGTGCCATGTTCGGCACACCTGCTTCGAATCGTTTAGGTGAAGGTGCCCATTTTGCCTCGCTCATGGTTACAGATTCAATCATTGAGCCGCCAGTTAAGAAGGGTTCCATTTGATTTAGAAATTCCGATCTACCCCACAAAACTCCGATTCCAGTTGGACCAAGTGCCTTATGTCCTGAGAATGCTAAAAAATCAATATCCAATTTCTTCACATCAATTGCGAAGTGTGGCGCCGACTGGCAAGCATCAAGTACTACAACCGCCCCAACGTTGTGGGCTTGCTTAACAATTTCATCGAGTGGCACTATGGTTCCCAAAACGTTTGATTGGTGGGTGATCGCGACTACTTTTGCTCGCTCGTTTATCAGCTCTGCAATATTTGAAAGATCTAAGCGACCTTCACTGTCGATTGAAAACCAAACTAATTCAGCGCCGGTTCGTTTCGCTAGTTGTTGCCAAGGTATTAAGTTCGCATGATGTTCTAATTCTGATACGACAATTCGATCGCCCGATTTCAAAGCAAAGCGAGAATTTGGCGCGCTATTTCCAAAGGAATAGGCAAGGGCATTGATGCTCTCCGTAGCGCTCTTAGTGAAGATAACTTCATCATCGTTCGCATTTAAGAACTTCGCCAAAACCCCACGTGAATCCTCATAAGCGATGCTCGCTTCTTCGGCTAGAAGATGTGCTCCGCGATGAACCGCAGCATTGTGTTGCTCGTAGAAATTTCGTTCGGCATCTAGAACCTGTCGTGGCTTCTGACTAGTGGCTCCACTATCCAGATACACCAATCTATTTCCACCGCGCATGGTTTTAGAAAAGATTGGAAAATCTTTTCGAATCTCTGCTGGGGAAAAGTTTGGCGTCATGGTTTATGCAGTTGTGTACTCCGCATAACCTTTCTCTTCCAATTTATCTGCTAGTTCTGGTCCACCCGCTTCAACAATTTTGCCGGCGGCAAAAACGTGAACGAAATCTGGCTTTATGTAGCGAAGAATTCTTGTGTAGTGCGTGATCAATAAGATTCCTAAATCGCTATTGCCCTTGATGCGATTAACACCTTCAGAAACTATTCTGAGAGCGTCGACATCTAACCCCGAATCTGTTTCATCCAAAATCGCAAACTTTGGCTTAAGAAGTTCTAGTTGAAGAATTTCGTGGCGCTTCTTCTCGCCGCCAGAGAATCCTTCATTTACATTGCGTTCAGCGAAATTGGGATCCATATTTAACGCCTTCATCGCCTCCTTAACTTCACCCACCCAAGTTCTTACCTTTGGTGCCTCGCCACGAATAGCAGTTGCTGCGGTACGCAAGAAGTTCGTTACAGATACGCCTGGAACTTCAACTGGGTACTGCATTGCAAGGAATAATCCTGCTCTAGCTCTTTCATCAACCGACATAGCAAGAACGTCTGCGCCATCCAAAGTTACAGATCCCCCAGTAATCGTGTACTTAGGGTGCCCCGCAATTGAATAAGCGAGGGTAGATTTTCCAGAACCGTTTGGCCCCATAATGGCGTGAGTTTCGCCGGACTTGATTGTTAAATCTACGCCGCGCAAAATTTCGGTGAATCCTGCCTCTGTTGCGACAGATACTTGAAGTCCCTTGATATCTAACGTACTCATATTCTCCCCTTAACCTTTCGCAGATTTTCTGCTTGAAATAGTTACAACATCATCGATACGTTTAACTTCAAAAGTTTCAACTGGAATTGATGCTGGTGGTGTTAAAACCTCTCCAGTACGCAAATCGAATTCCGCACCGTGCAACCAGCATTCAATTTTGAAATCTGTTACATCGCCTTCAGAAAGCGAAGCGTCGGAATGAGAACAAGTATCAGCGATTGCAAAAATCTCTTCACCGATTTTCGTAACACACACCGGTGTTCCTTCGAGATCGACCTTAACTGGCTTGCGTTCGATAAGAGAAGCAAATGATAATTCAGCCACTATGCCTCCACTTTAGCTAGTTCAGAATCAATTCGATCCATAAGACGATTCTCAATTTCTTCATTATTAATCTTGCCGACAATCTCCGCAAAGAAGCCACGAATAACTAATCGACGAGCAATCTCCGCTGGAATACCACGAGAAGATAAGTAGAAAAGTTGTTCATCATCGAAGCGACCTGTTGTACTTGCATGTCCGGCCCCAACAATCTCGCCAGTTTCAATCTCTAAGTTCGGAACCGAATCTGCACGTGCACCATCAGATAACAATAAATTCCGATTCAATTCATAAGTATCAGTGCCTTCAGCATTCGCTCGAATATAAACATCACCGATCCAAACTGTATGTGCTTTATCTCCCGCAAGGGCGCCCTTGTAATTGACTCGGCTCTTAGCGTTAGGGACATTATGGTTGACATGCAATCTGTGTTCTAGATGTTGACCATCTGTAGCAAAATACAATCCTTGTAGGTCCGCACTTGAACCAGGACCGCTGTATTCGACTGTTGGCAGTAGGCGCACCAATGAGCCACCAACAGTGATAACGATCGAATTGAAAGTTGCGTCTTTAGAAATTACCGCATGCTGTCTACTTAAGTGAACTGCTTTAGCGCTCCACTCTTGCAACGAGATAAAAGTTAAATTTGAGCCCGGGGCTAAATCAAATTCAATCTCATCAGCGAGAATTGCATCTCCTGCGTTGTTTAGAATAATTGTTGCGTGCGAATTCAATCCGCACGAAATTAACGTGCGGCTGGCCTGTGGTTTTCCACTGAGACCTGCTCGCTCCATGATTAATGGTTCAGATAACTGCGCATTCGCAGCCACTTCTATGTGTGTTACCTCGCTGATTACTTCACGAGCACGAATGGTCGCTAGGTCATCGCTGATAGAAATTGCTGGCAAATTCTGTGCGCTCTTCACTGTCAATTTTACCTGCGGCTGATTGCTGGTAATTCGGACACTGGCAATACCTTCAATTGCGGTAGTTGCATCTAACAAACCACCGACTCGAGAAAGTGGAGTAAATCTCCATGCTTCCTCGCGGCCGGTTGGAGCTAAATAATTAGTTGTTAAAGTGCTCATTAACCGACTGCACCTTCCATCTGCATTTCGATTAGTCGGTTTAGTTCAAGCGCATATTCCATCGGCAATTCACGTGCGATAGGTTCAATAAATCCACGGACAATCATCGCCATAGCTTCATCTTCACCAAGTCCACGTGACATCAAATAAAAGAGTTGATCATCACTAATCTTTGAGACTGTCGCTTCGTGACCCATTGAAACATCATCTTCGCGAACATCAACATATGGATAAGTGTCAGATCGTGAAATCGAATCCACTAGAAGCGCATCGCATTTAACTGTTGATTTTGAGTGATGTGCACCTTCATTGATTTGAACCAGTCCACGATAAGAAGTTCTTCCGCCTCCGCGCGCAACTGATTTAGAGATAATTGTTGAAGAGGTAAATGGCGCAGCATGGACCATCTTTGCTCCTGCATCCTGATGTTGACCTTCTCCAGCGAATGCGATTGAGAGTGTTTCGCCCTTTGAATGTGGTCCCATCAACATAACCGCGGGATATTTCATCGTTACCTTTGAACCGATGTTGCCGTCAATCCATTCCATGGTTGCACCTTCAGCACATGTAGCGCGCTTTGTCACCAAGTTATAAACATTGTTAGACCAGTTTTGGATTGTTGTGTATCTAACACGAGCACCCTTTTTGATAATAATTTCGACAACCGCACTATGGAGAGAATCGGATGAGTAGATAGGTGCAGTACAACCTTCTACATAGTGAACATATGAATCTTCATCAGCAATAATTAGGGTGCGTTCAAACTGGCCCATATTCTCAGTATTGATGCGGAAATATGCTTGAAGTGGGATATCAACTTTTACACCCTTTGGGATGTAGATGAATGAACCACCTGACCAAACTGATGTATTAAGAGCTGCAAATTTATTATCCCCGACTGGAATAACAGTGCCGAAATACTCCTTGAAGAGTTCTTCATGTTCGCGAAGTGCAGTATCAGTATCAACGAAGATAACTCCTTGAGCTTCAAGATCTTCGCGAATTGAGTGATAAACAACTTCAGATTCGTATTGCGCGGCAACGCCTGAAACTAAGCGTTGCTTCTCAGCTTCTGGAATACCTAAACGATCGTAAGTGTTCTTTATGTCATCAGGAAGATCTTCCCAAGAAGTTGCTTGTTTTTCCGTAGAACGTACGAAATATTTAATCGTGTCAAAGAAGATTCCTGATAGATCTGATCCCCAAGTAGGCATCGGCTTCTTTTCAAAAAGACTCAATCCCTTAAGGCGTAGATCCAGCATCCACTGAGGCTCGTTCTTTTTTGAAGAAATGTCACGCACGACATCTTCGTTGAGACCACGCCGCGAATTAGCGCTTACATCATTCTTATCAGACCAGCCATATTCATAATTGCCAATACCCTCGAGTCCGGGGTTCTTCGCTAAGACATCGCTCATGTCAGGCTCGCTCTCTATTTTTAGTTAGATTTTTTGTATTTGGAATAAATGTTGTACAGACGCCATCGCCATGTGCGATTGTTGCTAGGCGCTGCACGTGTGTTCCAAGCAATACCGAGAATGCTTCGGTTTCGGCTTCGCAAAGCTCAGGAAATTGCGCTGCAACATGTGCGATTGGACAATGGTTTTGACAGAGTTCCTCACCGATGCCTTGTGAATGATTGTTTGCCGCGTAACCTTCCTTGGTTAGAAAGTCAGCTAGCGCTTCACTCTTGTCACTCAGGTTCTTCTTGTTTGCCAAAATTTGTGCCGCGCGCTTAGTTATCTCCTCGGCACGGCTCCTTGCAAATTCCTTGACGAGAGAGTTGTTTCCCTGAGAAGACATAAACTTTAAGGCGGACACTGCAAGATCGTCGTAAGTGTGCTCAAACTTTTCGCGACCACTATCCGTCATAACAAACACTTTCGATGGCCGGCCGCGACCACGAGAATCTAAGGAACTTTGAAATGGCTCACGGGCAGTTAACAAACCTTGGGCAATTAAATTATCTAAGTGGCGGCGAACTCCCGCTGGAGTGATTTTCAATTTAGCGGCCAGGGCTACTGCGGTGGCAGGCCCATTTTCGAGGATGGCTCGAGCTACTAAATCACGGGTTCGGTCTTCGCTCTTTTTCACAACAGTATTGTTGCGTAATTCATCCAAAGCCGCCACTTGACGGGCTGCCGCGAGGCAGGCAATCGAACGCATAGGCTACGAGCATGACCCTGCCTAAATTTATCTTCACAGCACTTTTGGCTATTCAGGCTGGAATTGTTGTGACCGGCGGTGCGGTTCGACTCACAGGCTCGGGACTGGGGTGCCCGACTTGGCCGGAATGTACCGATGGATCGATAAAGCCAATAGTTAATCAGGCTGAAGGTCAATTACATGCGTGGATTGAATTTGGAAACCGACTACTCGCTTGGGTGATGTTAATAATTGCGATTGCGGCCTTAATTTACATAGTTAAGAAATTGAAGAACCGACCAGACTTCAATCATTTACGCGCCTTAGCAATTTTCCAAATACTTGGATTTTTTGGGCAAGTAGTACTTGGTGGAATTACAGTTTTGACTAACCTAAACCCAATTGCGGTATCTGCACACTTTGTATTAACCATTCCACTGATTGCTGGTGCACTTTCTCTTCGACATCGAATTCTTGAGAGACCTGTTCAATTTGTTAAATCAATGACACGCAATTTAACAAGAATAGTTGCCTCGCTTGCTTTTATCGTATTGGTGCTAGGTGTAGTAGTTACTGGTACTGGACCTCATGCTGGAGATGTCGATGTAAAGCGATATCCATTTGATGCCCGCGCAGTTTCCTGGCTCCATGCCGATGCTGTTATAGCGCTAATTTGTTTAACTATTGCTCTGTATTTAGTTGTTAGAAGTTCGGAAACCGCGGATATCCAAAAAGTATTTGGTCATCAGATTAAAATCCTTTTAGCAATTGAATTGGCACAAGGTGCAATCGGTTATATTCAATATTTCACGGGATTACCTGAACTTATCGTGGGCGCTCATTTGCTTGGTGCGGTTCTGGTTTGGATGAGTGCTTGGCGGATTAATTTGACTGGCCGCAGTGCCAAGAAAGTAGTTAATTAAATGGCACAACCTTGGAATGAGTTAGATGATAGAGCGGTAACAATAAGCCGCGCACTCGCTATGGATGCAGTTCAAAAAGTTGGCAATGGCCACCCCGGAACTGCAATGGCATTAGCGCCAGTCGCCTACACGCTCTTTCAAAGAATAATGAAACATGACCCTAGCGATCCGAATTGGCTCGGTCGCGATCGCTTTGTACTATCTGCCGGACACTCTTCGTTGACCCTTTATGTGCAACTTTATTTGTCCGGATATGGTTTGGAGCTTTCAGATTTACAAAGTTTTAGAACTGCCGGTTCTAAAACACCAGGACATCCTGAATTTGGACACACAGCAGGGGTCGAAATTACGACGGGTCCTTTGGGGTCTGGAATCTCTAGCGCAATTGGAATGGCTATGGCTGCGCGCTATGAAAAGGGGCTTTTTGATCCAACAGGGGCTACAAAGCTTTTTGATCATGACATCTGGGTAATTGCATCGGATGGTGATTTGCAAGAGGGCGTAAGTGCTGAAGCCTCCTCGCTCGCTGGAACTCAAGAGCTTGGAAATTTAAAAGTCATTTACGATGACAATCGCATCTCAATTGAAGGTGACACACATGTTGCATTCACAGAAGATGTTTCGGCAAGATATAAAGCTTATGGTTGGAACGTAATTGAAGTTGCTGCAAAATCTGATGGTGATGTGGACCAAGTTGCGCTTGAGAACGCAATGCGTGCAGCCCAACATGAAACTTCCAAGCCAACGTTGATTAGATTGAAAACTGTTATTGCCTGGCCTGCGCCAAAAGCTCAAGGAACTCCTGAATCGCACGGCTCGGCACTTGGAGCCGATGAAGTTGTTGCAACAAAGATTGCACTTGGATTGAATCCCGAAGAATCGTTTATCATTCCCACCGAAGTTTTGGCTCATGCTCGTGAAGTTGTTAACCGAGGTGCCGCAGAGCATGCAAAGTGGCAAACAGAGTTCAACGATTGGAAGAAGAACAATCCTGAACAACGAGATTTACTTGAGAGATTAGAATCTAAGGAACTTCCATCTGGCTGGGAGAAAGTTATACCAGTGTTTGAAAGCGGAAAAGATATTGCAACTCGAGCAGCTTCTGGAAAAATTATAAGTGCGTTGGCGGGAGTGCTCCCAGAATTTTGGGGCGGTTCATCTGATCTTGCCGGTAGCAATAACACTTCAATTAGTGGTGCCAAATCTTTCTTGCCAATGTCCAGCAAGATGGCAAACGCCGATCCCTTTGGTCGCATAATTCATTTTGGAATTCGAGAGCATGCAATGGGCGCAATTTTGAATGGCATCGCACTGCACGGATTAACAAGAAGTTTTGGCGGTACCTTCTTAGTATTCAGTGATTACATGCGTGGCGCAGTTCGATTGGCAGCACTCATGAATATTCCATCCATCTTTGTTTGGACTCACGATTCAATTGGGCTGGGTGAGGATGGCCCAACGCATCAACCAGTTGAACATTTAGCTTCATTACGCCTCATCCCAAATTTAGCAATCGTTCGTCCTGCCGACGCAAATGAAACTGCAATTGCTTGGCGTGAAGTTATCTCTCGTCGCAAACCTGTGGGCTTTGCACTCTCTAGACAGAACTTGCCAGTTTTAGATCGTCAGATATTTGCTAGTGCGGAAGGAGTTGCTAAAGGAGCGTACATAGTTTCTGACACTCCAAAGGATCCTGATGTAATAATCATTGCTACAGGTTCAGAAGTTGCGATTGCCATCGCAGCATGTGAACTTCTTAAATCGAAATCAATATCCGCCCGCGTTGTTAGTGCGCCTTGTTTGGAATGGTTCGAAGAACAGAGCGATTCATATAGAGCGACGGTGCTACCAAAAGCGATTACCGCGAGAGTAAGTGTGGAAGCCGGCGTTGGCGCTGGTTGGCATAAATATGTAGGCGACAAAGGTGAGATCGTAAGTCTTGAACACTTTGGAGCATCAGCATCAGCTGGCGAATTGTTTAAAGGATATGGGTTTACCGCAGAAAATATCGCTGAAGCCGCCGCACGAACTATCGCACGGAACTAAATGATTTCGATTTCTGGAACTCGTGCAGAAAAGTACTCAGCTGAAAGTTCGGTTGCTCGTGATTTGAACTCCATAGCAAAAAAATTGCAGATCAAGGACCCGACTCTTTGGGGCGAGGCCGCGGCGGCAGAAGCGGCGAATAGACTGAATTGGATTGATTTGCCAGTGGCCAGTCGTGAACTGCTCCCCCAATTAGATGCGCTAAGTGCGTGGGCTAGATCAAATAATTTATCCAATTTTATTCTCTGCGGAATGGGCGGATCGTCTTTAGCGCCTGAAGTTATTGCTAAGGCTTATGGGAAGACGTTAACCACCTTGGACACCACTGACCCAGAACAAATTAGGCTATCGATTCCAAAGAACTTTGAAGAAACGTTGATAATTGTCGGTTCAAAATCTGGTTCAACAATCGAAACTGCATCTCAAAAATCTTTCTTTGAAGAAATCTTTATATCCGCAGGGTTAAATCCAATTAATCATTTTGTGATAGTTACTGATCCTGATTCGCCCCTGGATAAATCTGCCAGAGCATCTAAATTTCGCGTCATAAACGCAGATCCCAGCGTAGGTGGTCGATTTAGCGCGCTAAGTGCCTTTGGGTTGGTCCCAGCCGCGCTTCTCGGAATAGATGTCTCAGTCCTGCTAGATGATGCCGATCTTGCATCGCAAAAATTCGCTGAACCGAATTCACCAGCAATTAGATTGGCAACACTGATATTCGAAGAAGCTTCTCAGAACTTTGCGCTGACCGATAGTAAATCAAACGTTCCAGGTATCGGAGATTGGATTGAACAGTTAGTCGCAGAGTCCACTGGCAAGAACCAGAAGGGTCGATTGCCTATCGTTCTCGAATCAGCAAGCGCTCCGGTAGCCGGAAACGCACTATCAATTGGATTCGCTGAAGGCGTTGCCGACATCAGCGTTGTTGCCACTCTTGGTGAGCACTTTATTTTGTGGGAATGGGTTACCGCCCTGCTATGTCGGGCGCTCGAAGTTGACCCCTTCAACCAACCAAATGTCACAGAGGCTAAAGAGCGAACTGGGGAATTGTTGAATGAGTGGAGTGGTGCTGGTATCCCAGCGATGGTGCCTGCTTACGAAAATTCAAACCTTGCAATTTTTACCAATCTTCCTTGCCCAAATCTATCCACTGCACTCGCGCAGTTTGTCGATAGTTCAAGTGAATATTTCGCAATTATGGCTTACTTAAATCGTGAGACAGACTTTGACGTGACCAAAGTGCGTTCTGCGCTTGCCGCGAAAACAAGACGTGGCGTTACTTTTGGTTGGGCTCCAAGGTTTCTGCATTCAACTGGACAGTTTCATAAGGGCGGCCAACAGAACGGCTCATTTCTACAGATTACTGGGGAGAGCGCAGAGGATTTAGATATTCCTGGAAGAGATTTCACATTCCATACCTTGTTGATGGCGCAAGCTTTAGGCGATGGCCAAGCTCTTTCATCACGTGATTTGCCGCTTCTAAGAATTCATCTTAAGAATCGCAGAGTTGGAATAGAAGAGTTACTAGAAACTATCTCTAAACTTTAAAGTTATTAATCTTCTCCGCGTAGCCGAGCCAGCGCATCTTCCAAAATCTTCTTAGATTCTGCTTCAGTGCGACGCTCTTTCACATATGCCAAGTGAGTCTTGTATGGCTCATTCTTGATTGGCATTGGTGGTTTATCTTTATTTAGACCAGCTGGATATCCGCAACGAGGACAATCCCAAAGCTCTGGAATTTGTACCGTCTCATCCTCAGCAAATGAGGGACGAGTTTCATGACCTTGTGCACACCAATAGGAGACTCGGAAACGAGCAATGGCATCGCCACGCTCTGCTTCTCCCATAGGACCTGCGCCGACTCGACTTCCACGAATTGCGCTACCCATTTTGATCTCCTTAAACTAATTAGTGCGAAAAGTAATTACTTCTTTAATACCAAGCTAAGTGCAATTACTCCTGCGAACCAGAGGCCACCAACAATAATTGTGATCCGATCTAGGTTCTTTTCAACGACTGAAGATCCACCGTAACTTGATGAAATTCCGCCACCGAATAAATCAGAGAGTCCGCTTCCCTTGCCCTTATGAAGCAGTACGAGCAGAATCATTAAAACGCTGGTTACAACCAGAAGGATTGAGAGAGCTAAGACCACGAATTTCTCCTTTTATTACTATTACTTCGGAACACTTTAAAAACGCACTGGCGTAAGGATACCCGCCAATTGGCTGAGTTTTACGCGCTCACCGCACGATGGAATCTGGCGATTCGAGCGAATTCCTCAGGATCAAGGCTAGCTCCCCCAACCAACACACCATCGACATCTGCTTGCTTCATGATTTCAACGATATTCGATGATTTCACTGATCCACCGTAGAGAATTCGAGCGGCTTCTGCGATTTCTGAGGAACCAATTTTCTCAAGTTCAACACGAATCGCTTGGCAAACTTCTTGCGCATCTTCTGCGCTAGCGGTCTTTCCAGTTCCGATTGCCCAGACCGGCTCGTATGCAAAGACAATCTTCTTCAAATCTGGCTTATGGAGCCCCTTCAAACCATTTCGAACTTGGTTCAATACATGTTCTACATGCACACCTGATTCGCGAATTGCGAGTTCTTCGCCAACGCAGAAGATTGGGGTTATCTCATTGGCAAGTGCCGCTTTAATCTTACGATTAATTTTCACATCATCTTCATTGTGAATTGCGCGTCGTTCCGAGTGGCCGACTGCTACATAGGAGCAACCAAGTTTGTTAAGCATTGAACCGCTGATATCCCCAGTAAATGCACCACTTATATCTGGCGATAGATCCTGGGCGCCGTATGAGAGACGAAGGCGATCGCCATCAATAAGAGTTTGAACTGAGCGAATATCGGTAAAGGGTGGAAGTACTACAACATCAACCGCGTCATAATCCTTATCATCTAAAGAGTATGAGAGCTTCTGGGTTACGGCAATCGCCTCAAGATGATTCAAATTCATCTTCCAGTTTCCAGCAATTAATGGCTTGCGCATGCTTCCTCCGACTTTAGTTGAGTACAAATTACTGTAGAACGACCAGCCCAGGCAATTCCTTGCCCTCTAGATATTCAAGTGAGGCGCCACCACCGGTTGAAATGTAGCCAAAATTAGTATCTGAAAATCCTAATTTACGAACCGCAGCAGCAGAATCGCCACCTCCAACAACGCTGATGCCAGATATTGAAGTTAGCGCCTGTGCTAAAACTTTTGTTCCATTTGCAAAGTTAGGGAATTCGAAAACGCCCATTGGTCCATTCCAAAATACTGTCTTGCATTCGGCAAGGGCTGCGGCAAATAATTTCGCACTAGCTGGTCCGATATCTAGGCCCATTTGATCCGCAGGTATTGCATCTGCAGAAACAGTGGTTGGATTCGAATCGATATTAAATTCCGGTGCAACAACGATGTCTATTGGAAGAAGGAGGTTCACACCAAGTTTTTCAGCGCGTTCCATCAACTCAATTACTGTTGGTATCAAGTCAGTCTCAACTAAAGATTTACCAATTTCGTGACCTTTGGCTGCGAGAAATGTAAATAACATTCCACCACCAATCGCCAAAGTATCAACCTTGTCCAAAAGATTAGATATGACGCCAATTTTGTCTGAGACTTTAGAACCACCGAGGGCAACACCGTAGGGGCGTTGCGGTGATTCGGTTAATTTCTTCAGTACTTCTACCTCGGCTGATACTAAATATCCAGCGGCGTGTGGAAGAAGGTTTGCGACATCATAAACAGATGCATGCTTGCGATGAACTGCCCCGAAACCATCGCTTACGAAAATATCTGCGTAAGATGCTAACTCCTTAGCTAATACCAATCGCTCGGACTCATCTTTAGAAGTTTCAGCAGCTTCATAACGAATGTTTTCTAGAAGTGTCACTCCTGTTGCACTCGGCTTCGCCCCGACAATCGCATCTGAGAAATTAACTGGTACTTCTAAAAGTTCTGCTAATCGCTTCGCAACTGGAGCCAAGGAAAGCTCTAGCTTGCGCTCACCCTTTGGTCTACCAAGGTGCGCGGTAATTATTACAGCCGCACCTTGGGCTAATAAGTATTTAATCGTAGGAAGTGAAGCCCTTATTCGTCCATCATCTGTAATGATGCCATCCTTCAACGGCACGTTGAGATCACAACGAAGTAGAACTCGCTTCCCACGAACATCAACTGACTCGAGGGTTTGGATTTTCATTAAAGCTTCTTGCCTACATATCCAACGAGGTCAACTAAACGATTTGAATAACCCCATTCGTTGTCATACCAACCAACAACCTTCGCGGTTGTCCCAATGACCTTTGTTAAACCAGCATCCAAAATACAAGAACTTGGATCAGTGACGATATCTGCTGAAACGATTGGATCTTCGGTGTAAGTAAGGTATCCCTTTAGTGGTCCTTCAGCTGCTTTCTTAAGAGCTGCATTAATTTCAGCAGCTGTAACTTCTTTAGCAAGTTCAACTGTTAAATCTGTCGCCGAACCTGTTGGGACTGGAACTCGAAGTGCAAAGCCATCTAGCTTTCCCTTTAGATTTGGCAGAACGAGGCTGATCGCCTTGGCCGCACCAGTTGTGCTTGGAATAATAGAGACGGCTGCAGCGCGGGCGCGACGCAAGTCTTTATGAGGTTGATCCAGAACTGATTGATCATTTGTATATGCATGAATTGTCGTCATCAAACCACGAACAATTCCGAATTCTTCATCTAGAACCTTTGCCATTGGCGCCAGGCAATTTGTTGTACAAGATGCATTTGAGATGACGTGATGGCTTGCAGGATCGTACTTCTCATGATTTACACCCATTACAACAGTTATATCTTCATCTGTTGCAGGAGCTGAAATGATTACCTTCTTGGCGCCAGCTGTGATGTGCTTCTTAGCATCGGCTGCCTTAGTGAAGAAACCTGTTGATTCGATAACGATGTCAGCTTTAACTTCGCCCCAAGGCAAGTTTGCTGGATCGCGCTCTGAAAATACTCGGATGGTCTTACCATCGACGGTGATTGAATCATCCGTGAATGTAACTGGAAGACCTAATCGACCCAAGATTGAGTCGTACTTTAAAAGATGGGCAAGAGTTGCATTATCTGTTAGGTCATTGATTCCTACGATTTCAATATCGGCGCCTGATTGCAATGCGGCGCGAAAGAAGTTGCGACCAATTCGTCCAAAACCATTAATTCCGACACGTACCATTTATTTGCCTACCTAAAATTAGATTTAAATTGAAGTAACTCAACAGCCCACATCGTTGTAGATAACCAAATCCTATCAGCCGAAAGCAGCCAACTTTTGCTCGCCTGAGAGGCGCTTGAACTATTCAGCCAATAAATCTGGGCTTAGCCCTGCTTCAGTATCAGGAATTCCCAAATCGTGGGCTCGCTTATCAGCCATCGCTAAGAGTCTGCGAATTCGACCGGCGATCGCATCTTTAGTCATTGGCGGTGTTGCCAAGGAGCCCAACTCTTCAAGACTTGCTTGACCGTGATTTATTCGAAGCTCTCCCGCTTCTTTCAAATGATCTGGGATTTCCGCTCCAAGTATTTCCATCGCCCTAGCGACTCGAGCTGATGCGGCTACTGCAGCGCGCGCAGATCTACGTAAATTTGCATCATCAAAATTTGCTAGGCGGTTTGCCGTTGCACGAACTTCACGGCGCATTCTTCGCTCTTCCCAAGCGAGGACGCTCTCGTGCGCACCAAGTCTCGTAAGAAGTGCGCCAATAGCATCGCCATCTCTAAGTACAACGCGATCTACATTTCGAACTTCCCGAGCTTTTGCGGTAATTCCAAGTCTTCGTGCGGCACCAACTAAAGCAAGTGCTGCTTCCGGACCAGGACAAGTAATTTCTAGTGCAGAAGAGCGTCCTGGTTCGGTAAGCGAACCATGTGCGAGAAATGCGCCGCGCCAGGCAGCCTCAGCATCACAAACACCAGCAGAAACAACTTGTGGTGGCAGACCGCGAATAGGACGATTGTTTGAATCGATTAGCCCTGTTTGCCGTGCAAGGGCGTCGCCATCCGAAGTAACACGAACAACATATCGACTACCTTTTCGCAGACCGCTTGGTGAAAGTACTGCGAGTTCACTTTCATGTCCAAATATTTCAGAGATATCTTTACGCAATCTGCGTGCGCCCTGCGCGGTATCTAATTCAACTTCAATTGCGATCTTTCCACTAGCAATATGTAACCCACCTGCAAATCTTAGAACCGCAGAAACTTCAGCCTTCCGACAGCATGGTTTAGAAATCGAGAGTCGACTTAACTCGTCCTTAACTGCTGCGGTCATTGCCATGGGCGCTATTTAAGCAGGGTTGGCCAGAAAATGTGGCTAAAAATAGAACTCATTTTCTGCCAATCATGGTGGCTTTTATCTGCAACCTTTGCGACATCAGCCACAATCAGCTCGCCACCACACTTAGAAACCAAAGTACTTAGTCCATTTCCATGCGCAAGTATGGTCGGGTCTGCTATGGCAAAATCGATTTTAAATTCTGGCAAATGCGACAGCACCAATTCCAAGTGCTCTTCCGGCGTACTTCCAGCAAACTCATCCGAACCTTCATGTTCTGGAAGATTGAAAATCATAATCTTTTTGGCGGATGATTTCGAAATAGCGCTCGCCAAATCACTTAGTAAAAAATGTGGCATGACACTAGAGAACCAAGATCCAGGTCCAAAAGTTAGCCAATCTGCTTGAGCAATCGCACTAAGAGCTTGTGGCGTAACGCGAGGATTTTCTGGAAGTAAACGGAGTGAAAGCAATTTACCTTTTGCGGTGGCAACTTCAATCTGTCCACGAATCACAGATTCCCCCGAACCAGTCAAAAATACTCCCTCGATATCCAATGGATCCAGCGACATTGGCAGCACCCGACCAACAATTTTCAATAACTCGCCTACGCGATCAATACCTGCGACTAAATCATCGGAGCCATCCCAAAGTGCCGCCATTAACAGATTGCCAAATGCATGCCCATTCAATTCACCAGAACTAGTGAATCGATGTTGAATGATTTGGGCCCAACTCTGCCCCCAAGCATCTGACCCACATAACGCAGCTAACGCCATTCTTAAATCTCCGGGCGGAAGAAAATTAAACTCTTCGCGAATCTTTCCACTCGATCCACCATTGTCTGCCACGGTTACTACGGCGGTGATGTCAGGAGTTACATCCCGCAAAGCGGTGAGTGTCGCGGCAAGTCCATGACCGCCACCAAAAGCTACGACCTTCGCATTCTTCGCAGACATTAAACTTCGCGGCCTAAGTCCCTGTGTATCGCTTGTGCCGAAATCTTCTTGCCATCTACTGGATTCAAGTTAGCAAAACGTTTCGAAAGTTCTTCTGAGATCGCAACGCTGCGATGTTTCCCACCGGTGCATCCAATTGCAAGAGTTAAATACTTTCGCCCTTCATGAATAAACCCAGTCGCCATAGTCTCAAAGAGCGATTGATATTTATTTAGGAAGTCCTGGACATTTGCGCTTGCTAAGACGTTATCGGAAACTGGTTTATCAAGACCGGTTAGCGGACGCAGTTCTGGAATCCAATGTGGGTTTGCGATGAATCTACAATCCATGACTAAATCTGCATCAACTGGGATTCCGTATTTGTATCCGAAAGAGAGAATGTTTACCCGCAAGTCAGAATCGGAAGTGCTGCTAAATATCTCATCAATCTTTGCTTCAAGCTGGTGAATATTTAGCGACGAAGAGTCGATTACGAAATCTGCTGCTGAACGCACATCCTGGAGTCGAGTTCTCTCTTTTGTAATGCCATCAAGTATTCGATCTGGACCTTGGAGTGGATGCGGGCGTCTAGTGGCCTCAAACCGACGAACAAGAACATCATCAGAAGCGTCTATGAAGAGAATTCGTCTTGCAATATTTCGTTCCGCTAAATCGGCAAGTGACTTCGTTAAATCGTCAAAGAACTCGCCACCCCGAACATCAATTACCACAGCGATAGAAGAAGGATTCTTCGCAGCCATTTCGCAGAGGTTTGCAATCATTGATGGCGGTAAATTGTCGACCACATACCAACCAATATCTTCCAATGCATGAGAGACCGTAGATTTACCAGCACCGCTCATACCCGTGATTACTAAGACTTCATTGGACCCCATGGTTCAATCCTCTCAAGTTATCTCGCCAGTTTCCATGTTTACCTGAGCGTTTGACGCCGATTCGTTAGCCAAATGCGCGACTATCAACTCTGCAATGTTGCTTCCTATGCCTGGAACGGTTGAGATGTCAGTTACGGTGGCTTTGCGTATTGCGGTGACTGAACCGAATTTATCGAGAAGCGCGGCCCTCCTGGACTCTCCCAGTTTAGGAATATCATCTAGCAAAGACTCCAACATAACCTTTGAGCGCTTACTACGGTGAAAGGTGATTGCAAAGCGATGAGCCTCATCTCTAATTCGCTGGAGTAAATAGAGTCCCTCACTATGTCTTGGAAAAATAATTGGTTCTTTACTTTCTGGAAGCCACACTTCTTCAAGCCGTTTAGCTAATCCACATAAAGAGATATCCGATATTCCCAACTCTGCTAAAGCTTTAGCCGCCGCCGCAACTTGAGGTGCGCCACCATCGACAACAATTAGTTGTGGTGGATATGCGAACTTTGGTCTCGCTCCACCAAGTTCTGCGACCTCTGAATTATCAATTTCCCGCTCCGCTAAATACCGCTTCAGGCGACGAGTTAAAACATGATGCATCGCTCTCGTATCATCGAAGCCAGCATCATCATCGATCGCGAATCTTCTATAATCACTCTTCTTTATCTGACCATCTTCAAAGACCACCATCGAAGCAACCATGTGATTTCCTTGAATATTGGAGATATCGAAACACTCAATACGAAGTGGAAGTTCAGGTAGGTCTAGCAAATTCGCAATCTCTTCCAGGGCGCGACCCGAAACTGCAGCATCATTAGAGCGCTTACTTAGATGTTGAATTAAGGCTTGATTCGCATTTCGCTTTACGGTGTTTATCACATCCAACTTATCGCCACGCAACGGCTTGGAAATGGTTACGCGATGGCCAGACTTATCGGTCAACCAATCTTCAATGAGCTCCGCCGTGTCCGGCAATTCATCTACAAGAATTTCTGAAGGCGCATCTAATTCAGAATAAATCTTTGAAATCATGGCCCCTATAACGCTCTCATCTTCAAGAACATCAGCGCGATCTAGTATCCACGAACGAGAGCCCACAACTCTTCCGTGTCGAACCGAGAACATCGTCACCGCCGAATGTGTGATCTCTGAATGCGTGGCTAGTAGGTCAGCTGAAAAGTTCTCACTCAGAAAAGTTCCCGAAGTTTCCGCTGACTTCTCAATTGCCGAAATTTGATCACGTATCTTCGCCGCTTGCTCAAACTCCTCTTTTTCGGATGCAGCGACCATATCTTTGGACAAAGCGGCCGAGATATCTCCAGAACTGGTATCTACGAACTTAACCAATTTCTTTGCAAGTTCCTGGTGCTCTTCCTTTGATATCCACGAAACACAAGGTGCGCTACATTTTCCAATATCTCCAAGTAAACATTGGCGTTTGCTCTTAACAGCTCTTGAGAAATTGGAGTCAGTGCAACTGCGGATTGGATATAGCTTTTGAATAACATCGAATGAGCTACGAAGCGCCCACGCATGTGCGTATGGTCCAAAATATTTAACGCCTGGTCGCCGTTTGGCTCGCGAAATAAAAAGTCGCGGGAACTCTTCTCCCAGACTTACCGCAAGATAGGGATATGACTTATCATCTTTGAATTGAATATTGTATTTTGGGTTTTCGCTTTTAATCCAGGTAAATTCAAGTTGCAAAGCTTCGATCTCCGTATTAACAACAGTCCAATCGACTCGTACTGCCGTATTGACCATTCGATATGTCTTCTCTTGCAGATTCTTCTGAAAGTAAGAGTTAAGTCGGTTCTTTAGATTCTTCGCCTTACCTACATAGATAACAACGCCCTTCTCATCAAAGAAGCGATAAACACCAGGGCCAGTCGGAATAGCTGATGGACGATAACTCTGTGGATCTGTCATTTAGCTACCCTTTTAAGGATGCCGCCAGAAACGTTCCGGTATAACTTGCCCTATTTTTTGCGACTGCTTCTGGAGTTCCTTCGGCGATTACCGAACCACCACCCGAACCACCTTCTGGTCCCATATCTATAACCCAATCCGCAGATTTAATAACATCCAAATTATGTTCGATGACAATCACAGTGTTGCCAGTATCAACTAAACGGTTGAGAACAATCAAAAGCTTTCGGACATCTTCAAAATGGAGACCAGTTGTTGGTTCATCCAAAACATATATGGTCCGCCCAGTAGATCTACGTTGCAACTCGGTAGCAAGTTTCACTCGTTGGGCCTCGCCGCCTGAAAGCGTTGGAGCAGACTGTCCAAGTCGTACGTAACCTAAACCAACATCATTTAGTGTTTTCAGATAACGAGCGATGGCCGGAACAGCTTCAAAGAAAGTATTGGCTTCTTCAATTGACATGTTAAGCACTTCAGCAATTGTTTTACCCTTGTAGTGAACTTCCAGCGTTTCTCGGTTATATCTAGCGCCATGGCAGACTTCACATGGAACATAAACGTCTGGCAAGAAATTCATCTCAATAGTGATGGTTCCATCGCCTGAACAATTCTCACAGCGACCACCCTTTACGTTAAATGAGAAGCGCCCCTGTAAATAACCACGAATTTTTGCCTCAGTTGTTTCAGCAAAGAGTGCACGTACTTTGTCAAAGACGCCGGTATAAGTCGCTGGATTGGATCTTGGCGTACGTCCGATAGGTGATTGATCAACGTGCACAACTTTGTCCAAAAGTTCTAGACCTGAAATTGATTTGTGTCGACCGGGAACTATTCGCGCACCATTCAATTTATTGGCAAGAACTGAGTACAAAATATCATTCACGAGCGTTGACTTACCAGAACCGCTTACTCCCGAAACTGCTACAAAAGCACCTAGCGGAAAGGAGACGTCGATGTTCTGGAGGTTGTTCTCTCGTGCTCCTTTAACAACAAGGTTTCGCTTTGCATCTAATTTTCTGCGAACCTGTGGTACTTCAATTTTTGTCCGACCAGATAGATAAGCACCGGTAATTGAATCTTTAGCCGCAATCAGAGCCGCATAATCGCCCGATGAAACAACATGACCACCGTGCTCCCCCGCTCCTGGACCAATATCAACAATCCAATCTGCGGTACGAATTGTGTCTTCATCATGCTCGACAACAATCAAGGTATTACCTAAATCGCGAAGCCTGGTAAGAGTTTCGATAAGTCGGCGATTATCACGTTGGTGTAGCCCGATACTAGGCTCATCTAATACATAAAGTACGCCAACTAAGCCAGAGCCAATCTGCGTAGCAAGACGGATACGTTGCGCCTCTCCACCAGAAAGCGTTGCTGCTGGTCGATCCAAAGATAAATAATCAAGTCCAACATCCAAGAGAAATCCTAAGCGAGCATTAACTTCCTTGAGCACGCGCTCTGCAATTTGTTTCTCTCGGGCGTTGAGTGAAATATCATTTAGAAATTTTGCGCATTCCTTTATCGAGAGTTCGCAGATTGCAGCGATGCTCTTGTCCCCAATAGTCACAGCCAGAACTTCAGGCTTGAGACGTGTGCCTTTACATACGGGGCATGGCGTTTCACGCATATATGCTTCATATTTATCGCGGGAAAAATCGCTATCGGTTTCTGAATGGCGACGTTCAATAAAAGAAACTACGCCTTCGAAACCCGTTGAGTAATTGCGAACTCGACCATATCTATTCTTATATTTCACATGAACTTCATAATCCGAACCATGCATGATTGCTGTTCGCGCCTTGACTGATAATTTTTTCCAAGGATTATCGAGTGAGAACTTCAGCTCGCCCGCGAGACCTTGAAGTACTCTTAAAAAGTACTCTGAAGATTGGCCACCGGCCCAGGGCGCGATTGCACCATCGTTGATGGAAAGTTCGTCATTTGGCACAACCAACTCTTCATCTACTTCCAGCTTGGTGCCAATTCCAGAACACTCTGGACAAGCTCCGAACGGTGAATTGAATGAGAAAGATCTCGGCTCCAGCTCTTCAAAAGATAACCCACAGTCATGGCAAGCCATATGTTCACTATAGGTGCGCTCTTTATCTGGAGAACCAGCTTTGATATCAACGAAATCCAAAATTACTAATCCACTAGCAAGTCTTAGCGCGGTTTCAATTGAGTCCGTGAGTCTAGTTTTAGACTCCGCCTTAACCGTAAGTCGATCTACAACTACCTCGATCGTATGCTTCTCTTGCTTCTTTAGTTTAGGAACTTCAGCTATCGGATAGACCGTGCCATCAACTCGAACTCGCGAGAATCCTTGGGTAGTGAAGTCTTTAAAGAGATCCAAAAATTCGCCTTTGCGCGCGCGAATTACTGGTGCGAGAACTAGAAATTTAGTATCGAGCGGCATCGCAAGAATCTGATCAACGATATTTTGTGGTGTCTGCTTGGCAATTGCCTGACCACAACTTGGACAATGTGGACGTCCTGCACGAGCAAACAACAAACGCAGATAATCATAAACTTCAGTGATTGTTCCGACTGTTGAACGTGGATTTCGGTTTGTGGATTTCTGATCGATAGATACTGCTGGCGAGAGACCTTCAATGAAATCTACATCCGGCTTATCCATCTGCCCCAAGAATTGCCGGGCATATGCTGAAAGGGACTCGACATATCGCCGTTGACCCTCGGCGAAGATTGTGTCGAAAGCGAGTGAAGATTTACCAGACCCAGATAGCCCAGTAAAAACGATTAGCGCATTGCGTGGCAAGTCGATAGAAACATTCTTTAAATTATGTTCTCTTGCTCCTCGGACAACTAATCTGTCGATACTCAAGTGCCCGCCTCTTCCATTCCGCGAAGCTCTTTTTTGAGCTCTCGTATCTCATCTCGGAATCTAGCGGCAAGTTCGAATTGCAAATCACTTGCGGCAAGTTTCATCTGATCAGTGAGGGATTCTATGAGTCCAATGAGCTCTTGTCTCGGCAGAGAGTGACGAGGGCCGCTAATTCCAGATGATGGAACCAGCTTTTCTAAGCCCGCCGTATCCTCGGCTTCCTTTGCGATTGAATCTGTAATGTCCGAAATTTTCTTTCGAAGGGGCGTGGGATCAATTCCGTTTGCCGTGTTGTAGGCAACTTGCTTTTCACGGCGACGGTTAGTTTCATCAATCGCCTGTGCCATTGCCGGTGTGATGCTATCTGCATACATATGAACTTCACCAGAAACATTTCGCGCGGCACGACCGATTGTCTGTATCAATGAGGTTGCTGATCGAAGGAATCCTTGTTTGTCAGCGTCAAGAATTGCTACAAGTGAAACTTCTGGCAAGTCCAGGCCTTCACGGAGCAAGTTGATACCAATAAGAACGTCATATTCACCCGAGCGAAGTTCACGCAACAGCTCAACTCGACGCAAGGTATCAACTTCGGAGTGCAAGTATCGAACCCGGATTCCGAGGCCCATTAAATAATCCGTTAAATCTTCCGACATTTTTTTCGTCAGAGTTGTAACCAGGATACGTTCATTCTTTGCGGCACGTAGATTTATCTCGTAAACCAAATCATCAATCTGTCCCTTAATTGGCTTCACAACAATTTGTGGGTCTACCAATCCCGTAGGTCGAATCACCTGTTCGACGAACTGACCACCAGTTTTTTCTAATTCATACTTTCCAGGTGTTGCAGATAGATAAACAGTTTGACCTTTGCGTTCAACAAATTCTGCAAATCGTAGTGGCCGATTATCCATCGCGGATGGTAGACGAAACCCGTGTTCGACAAGTGTGCGCTTACGTGAGGCATCGCCCTCATACATGGCGCCGATCTGTGGGACCGTTACATGTGACTCATCAATTACCACTAGAAAATCTTCAGGGAAATAATCCAACAAGCAATTTGGAGGTGACCCAGCGCCGCGACCATCTATGTGACGCGAATAGTTCTCAATTCCTGAACAGAAACCCAGTTGGCGCATCATCTCGATATCGAAAGTAGTTCGCATTCGAATGCGTTGGGCCTCTAATAATTTGTTCTGGCGTTCAAATTCATCGACCTTTACCTCCATCTCCGCTTCGATCTCGCTGATTGCACGATTCATAGTTTCAGGACCTGCTGAATAATGGCTAGCCGGAAAGATATACATCTCGGTTTCATCACGGATTATCTCGCCAGTGAGCGGATGCAACGTTGTTATACGTTCAATCTCATCACCAAACATTTCAATTCGAAGTGCTAGCTCTTCATACATCGGAATAATTTCAATCGTGTCTCCGCGTACCCGAAAAGTTCCTCGTTCAAAGGCCATGTCATTTCGTTTGTACTGAATATCTACGAATCTACGTAAGAGTTGATTTCTTTCTATAGATTCCCCAACCTGCAACCTAATCATTCGATCGACATATTCCTGAGGAGTTCCCAAGCCATAGATACAAGAGACGGTTGCAACAACAATCACGTCACGCCTGGTGAGAAGCGAGTTTGTCGCCGAATGTCGCAGACGCTCAACTTCACTATTTACCGAACTGTCCTTCTCAATAAAGGTGTCCGTCTGAGGTACGTAGGCTTCAGGCTGGTAATAGTCGTAATAGGAAACAAAGTATTCAACGGCATTATTTGGCATTAGTTCGCGAAATTCATTTGCTAGCTGGGCGGCGAGCGTTTTATTTGGAGCAAGAACCAAGGTTGGGCGCTGGAGTTTCTCTATTAACCAGGCCGTTGTTGCGGATTTACCTGTTCCGGTTGCACCAAGTAGGACAACATCCTGTTCGCCAGCAGTTATCCGCTCCGCTAACTCCGCGATCGCTTTAGGTTGATCACCCGATGGAATGTAATCGCTAATTACTTCGAATGGGTTAACTTTGCGCTGCAGGTCTGTAATCGGGCGCATAACTTAGTTAGAACTTGCCTTCGCGCGAGGAAGTAAAACATCTTCATAGATATTTTCAACCTGCCGTAGAAGCTGGTCTTCATCTCCATCGTTGTTAAAAATTGCATCGGCGATCTTTGCCCGCTCGGCATCCGAAGCTTGAACCTTCATACGGGCTTCAATCTCATAACCTTTCATACCTCGCTCTTTCAGCCTGGCAATACGGTTTTCTAGAGTCGCTTCAACAGTAATTACATAATCAAATCGCTCTCTGCCAGCAGTTTCTACCAGGATGGGAATCTGATAAACAATTACAGCACCCTGTGGACTATCTTGAACTATCTCGTCGAAGGCAGCTTGTACCCTGGGATGAATAATTTCTTCTAGCTTCTTCCTGGCTTGCGCATCAGCGAAGACAATTAGTCCAAGTTTCTTACGATCTAAAACACCATTACTTAAAATATCATCACCAAAAGTTACAACTAATTCGTCGAATCCGTCAGTTCCGCGTTCAATAACATCACGAGCCAGTTGATCAGCGTCTACGACAACCGCTCCAAGATCCTCAAAGAAATCCCCGGCTGCAGATTTACCGGATCCGATTCCACCAGTTAGGGCAACTTTTAGCACGTTGGAATCTTATCTTTAGAAATGGAAAGGGCCCCGACCGAAGTCAGGGCCCTCAACTCTATTTTTTTATTCTGGTGTAACTTCTGCAACTGCTTCAGGCGCAGGAGCATCTTCAGCAGCAGCGTCAGCGGCCTTCGCCTCTTCCTTCTGCTTGCGGTGAGCCATAAATCGAGTTTGTGCTTCTGCATATTGACGTTCCCATTCTTCGCGTTGGGTTTCAAAGCCCGGACGCCATTCTTGGGAATCTGCATCGAATCCTTCAGGGTAAATGAAGTTTCCTTCTGCGTCGTAACGAGCAGCCATTCCATATTGTGTTGGATCGAAGGCTTCGATTTCTACTTCATGACCTTCGTTAGCTTGCTTCAATGAAAGTGAGATGCGACGCCGTTCTAGATCGATATCAATGATTTTTACAAATAGTTCGTCGCCAACTTGAACAACCTGTTCTGGAATTTCAACATGGCGTTCTGCCAACTCTGAAATATGAACTAAGCCTTCGATTCCTTCAAATACGCGGATGAATGCGCCGAATGGAACAAGCTTTGTTACTTCACCAGGAACAACTTGGTTGATCGCATGTGTACGAGCAAATGCTTGCCATGGATCTTCTTGGGTTGCCTTGAGGGAAAGTGAAACACGCTCACGTTCGAAATCAACTTCTAGAACTTCCACAGTCACAGCGTCGCCAACTTCAACAACTTCATTTGGATGATCGATGTGCTTCCATGAAAGTTCTGAAACATGGACTAGACCATCTACGCCACCAAGGTCAACGAAGGCACCGAAGTTAACGA
>CAEZZG010000014.1_pt1 | contig 27393 bp, 28 predicted proteins | sample 7266311 | NCBI WGS metagenome assembly CAEZZG01 (sample SAMEA6813955, study PRJEB35770) | uncultured Actinomycetes bacterium | biome: Freshwater; feature: Freshwater reservoir; material: water | place: Czech Republic | collected 2016-08-15 | depth 30m m
AACAACAATGGATCTTCTCGGCCGCGCTCGCAAGGTTGTAGTAGCGAAGGAAGAGACCACAATTGTTGAAGGCGCTGGTGATGCAGAGCAAATTAAGGGTCGCGTCAACCAAATTCGTGCCGAAATCGAAAAGTCAGATTCAGATTATGACCGCGAGAAGTTGCAAGAACGTCTTGCAAAGCTTGCTGGTGGCGTTGCAGTTATCAAGGCTGGCGCAGCTACTGAAGTTGAACTTAAAGAACGCAAGCACCGCATTGAAGATGCTGTCCGAAATGCGAAAGCAGCGGTCGAAGAGGGAATTGTTGCTGGCGGCGGAGTTGCACTTCTACAAGCAGCAAAGGTTGCATTCGAAAAGTTGAAGTTAACAGGCGATGAAGCAACTGGCGCAAGAATTGTTGAAGTTGCTATCGAAGCACCGTTAAAGCAGATTGCAATTAATGCTGGACTCGAAGGTGGCGTTATCGTTGAAGCAGTTCGCAACAAGCCAGTCGGTACTGGTCTAAATGCGGCAACTGGCGAATACGTCGACATGATTAAATCTGGAATTATTGATCCAGTTAAGGTCACGCGTTCTGCGCTACAAAATGCGGCATCAATTGCTGCACTATTCCTAACCACAGAAGCTGTTATTGCGGATAAGCCAGAGCCAAAAGCTGCGGCAATGCCTCAAGGCGGCGGGGATATGGATTTCTAAATCCATATTAAGATAGGCAAATGAGTTCTGCAAAGATTGAAGACAAGTTCAGCGCCCTTGAATTAGCAAGGGCCGCTGCACTTGAGGATGCGCCACGAAGTGAACAAGTTGGCGAATTAGTTTCAATCTCTTATGATGAAGTTGAAGGTTCAGATGAAGCCCGAATTGCAACCTATCTATTTGAAGCAACTCTTCCAGCATATGTTGGTTGGCGTTGGGCGGTAACTGTTGCGAAAGTTGATGGAACAAGTACACCAACAATTTGCGATGTAGTTCTACTTCCAGGTGCAGATTCACTTCTTGCTCCGGAATGGATTCCTTACAAGGATCGTTTACTTCCAGGTGATGTTGGCCCTGGCGATATCGTTCCAACTTCCGCAGATGATGCGCGTTTAGTTCCTGGCTTTGCAGTTATGCCAGAGGATGAAGAGTTAGATCTTGCACAACTATTTGAATTTGGTTTAGGTCGTGCGCGCGTACTTTCAATTACCGGTCGCGATTTAGCCGCACAACGTTGGTATGCCGGAGATCGCGGACCAAACAATCCAATTTCACAACAAGCACCAAAACCATGTAATTCTTGTGGTTTCTTTATTCCAATCGCTGGTTCACTTCGTTCAGCATTTGGAGTTTGCGCAAATATTTTGTCTCCTGATGATGCCCGCGTTGTTTCGGTCGACCATGGCTGCGGGGCACATTCCGAGGCGCTAGTGGTAACTGATTGATGCTAAATCCCGCTTAAATCCAGGCGCCACCCAGTACCTCCAATAAGTTAAACTAATCCTCTTCTAATAAATATAGCCAGAATCAAAGGAGTTCCACAATGCCTCTAGGTCGCGTGAAGTGGTACAGCCTTGAAAAGGGTTTTGGTTTTATCGAATCTGAAGAAGGTGCAGATGTTTATTTAGCATCTTCTGCGCTACCTGCAGGTGTTGCAACTGTTAAGCCAGGAACCAAACTTGAATTCGGTGTTATCGAAGGCAAGAAAGGTCCACAAGCAATGACCGTTCGTCTTATTGATGAACCAGCATCTGTTGTTGCGAACAACCGAATCAATCATGATGATCTTGCAACAATGATTGAAGACACAATTAAGATTTTAGATAAGGTCGGAAATGGTTTACGTCATGGCCGCCATCCATCAGGACCAGATGCGGAACGTTTGGCTAAAGTATTACGCGGTATTGCAGGACAATTCGAGAGCTAATTTGCCTCGCGCTTTGCCCGTCTGATTGTGTAACGAAGTCCGATAACTCCTAAAGCAATTCCGCCCAAGCAAATCCATTTGGCATTTGAACTGGCATCGATCCCGATTGCAACAATCAAAGCTATAAACCAGAGCGCAATCCCAACAATTATTACCGTAATCGCACTTCGTAAATGAACCATTCGCTTCAACCTCTAAAAATTACGACTAGAAGGGTTACGCCAATAAGCACCGCAAGCGTTACGAGCCTGCGGACTTTGTAACTCAAAAGAGTTTACTTCTTCAATTCGGCAACGATGAAATCGATGCAATCGGTAAGTTTCTTAACATCACTTGGATCTACAGCAGGGAACATTCCTACTCGTAATTGATTTTTACCAAGCTTGCGATAAGGGTCTGTATCGACAATGCCATTTGCCCGCAGAATCTTGGCAATTTCAAGGGCATCAATTGCATCATCAAAGTTAATTGTTCCAACAACTTTTGAACGCATTGCAGGGTCTGTAACAAATGGTGTTGTGTAATCATTCTTCTCAGCCCAGGAATATAAATGACCTGATGATTCGGCAGAACGGCCGGCCGCAAACTTAAGCCCACCATTTGCATTCATCCATTCAATTTGATCAGCTAACAACATAAAAGTTGCAAGCGCTGGGGTGTTATAGGTCTGATCTAATCTGGAATTATCGATCGCAATAGTTAGATCGAAGAATGCTGGAATGAAGCGGCCACTTGCTTTGATCTTCTCAACGCGAGCGATAGCGGCTGGGCTCATGATTGCAATCCAAAGTCCACCATCTGATGCGAAAGATTTCTGTGGTGCAAAGTAATAGACATCGCACTGAGACATATCAACATCAAGGCCACCGGCGGCTGAAGTTGCATCAACTAGAACTAACGCGCCTTCGGTTCCTGCTGGACGAATGATTGGCATCGAAACACCAGTACTTGTTTCGTTGTGAGTAAGTGCATAAACATCAACACCTGCTTCAGCAACTGCAACTGGATGTGAACCTGGTTCAACTTTAATAACCGTTGGATCATCAAGGAAAGGTGCATCTTTGGCTGATGCTGCGAACTTAGAAGAGAACTCACCAAAAACTAAGTGCTGTGATTTCTTTTCGATTAATCCAAAAGTTGCGATGTCCCAGAACGCAGTAGATCCGCCATTACCAAGAATGACTTCATAACCTTCTGGCAGATTAAATAGTGAGGTAAGTCCAGTACGAACTCGGTTAACCACGTTCTTTACTGGCTTTTGGCGATGCGATGTTCCAAGTATTGCTGTTCCACTATTCGCAAGAGCAGCAAGTGCTTCAGGTCGAATCTTTGAAGGGCCGCAACCAAAACGACCATCGACTGGCTTTAAATTATCTGGAATTTTAATATCGCTCATGGGTAGAGCCTAAGGGTTGAGGCGTTTAACTTGCCAATCGGTTTTCTGTGAATCAGAACGCACATATTGCAAGCGATCATGCAACCTTGAATAACGGCCCTGCCAGAATTCAATACTTACTGGTCTAACCAAATACCCACCCCAATAATCTGGACGAGGTACCAAGCTGCCTTCGGGATACTTCGCTGCAATTTCGGCATAGCGCGCTTCTAATACTTCACGAGATTCTAATTCCTCAGATTGTGCACTTGCGGTTGCACCAATCTGGCTGCCCCAAGGTCTGGCTGCAAAATAGTCATCACTTTCTTGCGCACTAACTTTTTCGGCGCTACCAATAATCACGACTTGTCTCTCCATTGGATACCAAGGAAATAAAAGTGAGACTTTTGGGTTCTCGCTAATTGCTGAAGCCTTGCGGGATGAGTAATTTGTGAAGAAGGTAAAGCCGTCAGTAGAAACATCTTTCAAGAGAACTGACCGCGAAATCGGAACGTCATTAGTAATTGTTGACAGGACCATCGCGTTGGCTTCAACGATCATAATATTTTCAACAGCATCACTCAACCATCTCTTGAACTGTGCGATGGGATCATTGGCGACCTCGCTCTCGCTAAGTCCAGCCTGGCCATATGACAGGCGCATGGCTCGGATGCTCTCCTTGTTGATTTCACTCATGGTTGTATTTAACTTCACTTTGGCCCCGCGTGCACTCCTGAATCATGAGAGCTCCCCAGTTTGGTTTCACCCGTAAAAGTGTGGAGAATATGGGTAACTAATTGAGGGAGCCCGTCGTGCCAGATAGTTTCAAACCCGGTCTTGAAGGTGTAATTGCATTTGAATCAGAAATTGCAGAGCCAGATAAAGAAGGTAGTGCGCTCCGCTACCGCGGTGTTGATATTGAAGATCTTGTTGGCCGAGTAACTTTTGGAAACGTCTGGGGCTTGTTAGTAGATAACGAATTTAATCCAGGACTTCCTGCAGCCGAACCATTCCCAATCCCAGTTCACTCTGGCGATATTCGCGTAGATGTGCAATCTGCAATCGCAATGCTTGCACCAGCATGGGGATTCAAACCACTTTTAGATACAACTGATGATGAAGCTCGTATTCAACTTGCACGCACATCAGTCATGGTTCTCTCATATGTTGCACAAGCAGCGCGCGGTAGTGCTCCGATGATTCCACAATCAGAAGTTGATAAAGCGCATACCGTTGTCGAGCGAATGATGATTCGCTGGCGCGGTGAACCAGATCCACTTCACGTTCGCGCAGTAGATGCTTACTTCGTATCAGCAGCAGAACATGGAATGAATGCCTCAACATTTACCGCTCGCGTAATCGCATCAACTGGCGCAGATGTTGCCGCATCAATCTCCGGTGCAATCGGTGCAATGTCAGGACCGTTACATGGTGGCGCACCTGCTCGCGTACTAAGCATGATTGAAGCTGTTGAAAAAACTGGCGATGCAGATGCATATGTAAAGGGCGTTCTAGATCGCAAAGAGCGTTTGATGGGATTTGGTCACCGGGTTTACCGTGCTGAAGACCCACGTGCGCGCACACTTCGCCGCATTTCAAAAGAGTTGAACGCACCGCGTTATGAAGTTGCACTTGCACTTGAAAAGGCAGCGCTTAAGGAACTTCATGAACGTCAACCAGATCGCGTACTAGAAACTAACGTTGAATTTTGGGCCGCGATTGTTCTTGATTTTGCACAAATTCCAGCGCACATGTTTACTTCAATGTTTACTGCTGCTCGTACCGCAGGTTGGTCAGCACATATTCTGGAACAGAAGCGCACTGGTCGAATCATCCGTCCATCAGCACGTTACGTCGGTCCAGAACCACGTAAGGTAAGTGAAGTTCAGGGCTGGGATGAGTCTGTCCACTCACTCCACATCTAAACGCAATATCTTCTGGTTCAGGAGAGATCTTCGTTTAACTGATAACCCCGCACTTCTTGCTGCAATCGAAAATTCTGATGAGCTCATCGCCCTCTTTATTCTTGACGAAAAGTTAATCAAACACAGTGGCAGTAAGCGGTTGGCTTATCTTGGTCAATCACTTCGCGCACTTGATGAATCACTTGGGAATAAATTGCATGTGATGGTCGGCGATCAAGTAGAAGTTTTGCAAGAATTAATTTCCAGGTATGGCGCCGATGAAGTTCATATCAGTCAAGAATATGAACCTTACGGAGCTGCGCGTGATGCGCGAGTAGAAGCGGCTGGAATTAAGTTAGTAAGAACTGGCAGTCCATATGCGGTAGCGCCGGGCCGAGTATTAAAGCCAAGTGATGCCACGCCTTATCGGGTTTACACACCGTTTTATAAAGGCTGGTGCCTGCATGGTTGGCGCAAACCAGTTGCCGCACCTAAAGAATTAAAGTTAGTCACGCCAAATGAAAGTGATCGTAATTTTGTTGATTGGAAAGTTCCCGAAGGAACAGAAATAACCAAGGCTGGAGAAGCTGCGGCACTTGAGCGTTGGGATAAATTCAAAGCGGGAGCCCTTGCAAATTACGATACCGAACGCAATAACGCAGGGGTCGATGGAACTAGCAAATTAAGTGCGCATTTAAAGTGGGGCGAAATTCATCCAAGAACGCTGCTTGCTGATCTCGGCGAAAGTAAGGCGCATGATGTTTATCGAAAAGAGATTGCTTGGCGTGAATTTTATGCTGATGTGCTCTTTAATAATCCTCACTCTGAAAAAGATTATTACGCGCCAAGATTTAAAGAGATGCGCTACGACGAACCTGGAGAAAAATTCAAAGCCTGGTGTGAAGGAAAAACCGGATATCCATTTGTTGATGCTGCAATGCGCCAATTATTAAAAGAGGGCTGGATGCACAATCGAACTCGCATGGTTGTTGCTTCCTTCTTAGTGAAAGACCTACATTTAGAGTGGCAATTAGGCGCTGACTTCTTTATGGAACACCTAGTTGACTTTGATGTTGCATCAAATGCACATGGTTGGCAATGGACCGCTGGATGTGGCACCGATGCCTCACCTTATTATCGAGTATTTAATCCAATCGAACAGGGCAAAAGATTCGATGTAAATGGTGATTACATTCGCAAATATGTGTCGGAACTTTCTCACTTAGCGGCTGATCAAATACACGAACCGTGGGAATTTTTAGATGGATATTCCAAAGGCTATCCGACACGAATTGTTGATCATGCAACTGAACGTATTGAATCTTTGGCTCGACTAGAAGAAATAAAAATACAAGAGCCTAAATAATTGGCGCCTGTACAAATCCAGTACCAGATCGCTTCGCTTCATACATTGCGGCATCAGCGCGTTTCAATAAGTTCTCCTTCGTAGTAGTTGGCCCCTCAGTTGTAACACTTCCAATACTTACACCAACTTGAACATCACCGACAGAAAGCGTGAAGGGGTATGTACAAGTAGCGCGAAGTGCAAGTGCGACATCAGTTCCAATATTGCGATGACCGTAAACAATCACACCAAATTCATCGCCACCAAGGCGGGCTATAAGTACCTCACTTGGAAGCACTCGATTAAATCTTGTGGTTATCTGTTTCAATAACTGATCGCCGACCTCATGGCCATAGTTGTCATTTATAGTTTTGAAACCATCTAAATCAAGTAAGAGGAGCGTGCCGTTTTTTCTACGGAGCAATTCAAGTTCTGCAATAAATCTGCGGCGATTTGGTAATCCCGTTAGTTCATCAGTTCTTGCATGTTCGCGATCATCGCTAACTTGCCGAGCATCACGGAGCGCCAGAGCCATGCGTATAAATGCGAGAGAGATAGTTAGGAAGGCGAGCACCAGAACGAAGATCGGAAAATAATTTGCGCGCATCGCACCATAAGCCAAGATCGAAGAACTTAGCGCCAATGAAATAGTTGTGGCCCAGGTATTTAAGTGTCGCTCTTTAATTTCAGCCTCACCACCATGGTGCCAGAGCGAAGTTGCAATAAGCGCTAATCCGAAGAGCCAGCCATCATCAGTAAGCGCTGCAAATTCATATCCAGTTGTCGCAGATTGGAGGAGGAAGAAGAGATCGGTTACTGCAAAGATTGAAATTCCAGAGAAGAGAAGTAAGCCGCGCAGGCTTCGGTGCTGAAGCACTATTACTGAAAGGGTGGCTGCAACAAGAATTAAATCGCCTACAGGATAGAGAATTGAGAGAAATACTTCATAATTCGTACCTTCAAAGCGCATAGTCGCCGGCCTTAATAACAATCCAGCTATAACACTTGAAGTCCCAAGTGCGATGATCGCGGTATCTAGAAGTTCAAGTGCGGCAATCTTCTTTGTTACTGCGAGAGCGCGAAGAATCCCAAGAAGAGCCAGAGGATAGAAAGATATATAAGTAAGATCAATTATTTGTTCGGATATTTGGACTTCATAAAAAGAATTCCAAGTTGAAAAGGTAGAACCAAGTGACCAGATAAATATTGCAAAGGTTATAGATAGCCTTGCAAGTGAATCATTTAACCTAGGAGATTTCCAAGCGACAAAGGCTGCGAGAAATCCAATTAAATTGAAAAGTATTAAATCAGGAATTATTGAGGGCAAATGAAAAGCCACCCGAATAATCAGGTGGCTAATCAATAAGAGGTATAACGCTACTCTCGCCATTTAGCGAGCGTAGAGGAAAAAGTAGTGCTTACTTACAGGCTGTGGCGATGCTTGATTTCGCAGAAGCTAGATCGTTCGCTGTTTTTGCAGCGCCTTCTGTTGCCTCTAGGATTTGAGCATCAAGCTTCACGATATTTGCATTCTGATCAATAATTCTCTGCTTATTTCTTGTAATTCCATCTTGAACTGTAGTAACCATCTTCTTATCTGATTCAGTTCCGGATGTCATAACATTTGGATTCTTCACCAAGTAGGCGGCCAAATTCTTAGACCAGGTGTCCACATTTTTCTGAGCCGCGGCGATAAGGCGGGTGCTTGTTGCCTTAAGGCGAGTTGCACTGCTGATTCGGCTTTCGAATGAGGTTCCCACTGCTGCAGAAAGTGATTTTGCACTTAAGTAACTCTTGTTAGCGTCAATACAAGGCTTTGAAACCCAGACCAACTTAGTTGAAGTGCCCGCAGGATTCTTCGCGCAGGTGTAAGACAATTTATTTATTGTGCTCTTGCTTCCCGCTGGCTTGCAAGCCTTGTATGGAACAGCGGCTGATGCACTAGAGATTCCGACAAATGATCCGGCTAGAACCAGAACTGCAATTGATAGCGCTGAAATTCTTTTAGACACTTTATCCTCCACAAAAACATTAATTGAACCTCAATTTCATGAGGTGCGAATGGGGCAATTCTATCTTCGCCCCACACCATTACTAGGGAGAAAATCGATGTGTGGCGGTGAAATTACTGTGAATTTTAACGTTGGCGCGCTCGAACCTTTATACCTAGTTTGCGCACGAGTGGGCGCGGGCCAAATCTTGCGATGGTGCTCAGAATTTTATATTGCCAACCCGGAATACAAATTGCCTTACCAGCCATCGCAGCCCGCCAAGAATCGGCGACAACGCGATCTGCCTCAAGCCACATTAAGTTAGGAAGCCCGGACATCTTCATCTTTCCGCGTTGGTGAAATTCAGTGTGAGTAAAGCCAGGACAGAGCGCACTAATTTTTATATTAGTTTTTGAAAGCTCGGAATGAAGTGATTCGGTATGTACTGTTAAATATGCCTTCGCTGCGCTGTAGGTACCACCGGCAATAAAACTAGCAACACTTGATACGTTAATGATTGTTCCGGAATCACGACTTAGCATTTGTGGCAATACTGCATGCGCAAGTTGCATCGGGGCTTTAGCCAATACATCAAAGAGCAAAATTTCATCTGCAATATCACTCTTCAAGAAGCTATCTTTAATTCCAAAACCCGCGTTATTTATAAGAACTTCGATTGGAAATTTAGTATTTGCTAAACGCTTCTCCACTTTAGCAAGTTGGATAGCAACCGAGAGATCTGCTTGTAGAACTTCAACCTTTATCTTAAATTTTGATTCAAGAGATTTGGCTCGCTCCTGTAGCCGCTTTTCATCGCGGGCTACAAGAACTAAGTCATAACCTTTTGCCGCAAGCAACCTTGTGAATGATTCACCGATACCTGCAGTGGCTCCGGTTACAAGGGCTGTTGGCATCTAATTATTTTACAATCCCAACAGTTGATTCATCGCGGATATGCCATGAAGTTCCATACTCTTCGAGCTTTGCGAGGAATGGTTTTGCATCAAACCACTCAGGACCATTCACGCCGGCCTCAGGTTTCCAAACTCCATCGTGAATAAGTTCCATTGCGATAACTGGATTTATTGCGGTCTGCCAGACAACAGCTTGATCACCATAATTCTCCATAGACCAGGCATTATCAATTACGTTATAGATGTAAACCGCTTTTGGTTCACCACTCTTATCTAGCCCTTTTACTAACGCCCCCGCACAAGTTTTTCCAGTCATTCTTGAACCAAGTGTTGCTGGGTCTGGAAGTGATGCTGCAAGTAAATCGCGTGGTGAAACTTGGATGCCTTGTACATCTACAGTTTCTGTGCGATCCATGCCAAGTAAATGGATAGTCTTTAGAATTGAAATGAATTGCGCACCAAGTCCATACTTAAAGTTAACTTTCTTGGCTTCGATTTTCTGAGGAATTAAAACAACCTCTTCGTGCTCGACATTGACGCATTCAACTGGTCCGATTCCCTCCGGAAAATCAAAGATTTCAAGTTCTGAGAAAGGTTCAGTTGTGTACCAACCTCGTCCATCTTCCCAAACCAGCGGCGGATTTAAACATTCTTCAATTGTGGTCCAGATCGAAAATGATGGCGCAAACTCTGAACCTGCAACAACCAAGTTAGATCCATCAAGAACGGTTACTGAATCAATGCGTGAGAACAATTCATCACTTGCATATTTTGCAAAGACGTCGCTAAGGCCTGGTTCAACACCCATACCAATTAAGGCATAGATTCCGCGTTCACTCCAGTTCCAATCACGAGCAAATTGTTCATCGCCACATTTCACACCAGTTTCGGTGTACGGATAATGTGGATGTGGCCTAGATAGTGACATCGCCATATCAAGGTAATTTTTATTTTCGATTTCACAGGCTAGAAATATCGGCATCACAAAACGCGGATCAACTGCGTTTATGACAATGTCTGGATCTGCTTTACGAATTAATTCGCGGATATCTTCAAGTTCTGCTGCATTAACTGCCGCGGCTGAAAATCGGGGATCTTTCAAACGGTTTACGGCATCTTCGGCGCGCGACAAGTTACGATCCGCGATTACTAATTCTGTAATGAATGAACGACGAGAAGCAATATTAGCTATTGCCCTACCAACTCCACCGGCGCCTATTACAAGGGCCTTCATTAAAACCAACTCCAAACGAGTATTTTGCTATTTTTCGGAGCCTAGCCCAGCTAGTTAAGTGTGCGCAACCTTTACCAATATTAAGTAAACTTACTTTCGATAAAAGTCTAATAAAATTATTTAGATTCAATAATCAAGTCCTAGTAGCTCAGTGGATAGAGCAACCGCCTCCTAAGCGGTAGGTCGCAGGTTCAACTCCCGCCTAGGACACAAGTTAAATATTAATTATGAAATACGACAGTTTTGTCGCCGACAATGAATATTCGATCCTCTGCAAAATCACGAACTGCTCTGGATAGAACGCGACGTTCGATATCGCGACCAGTTGCAATCAAATCTTCAGGTGTAGATGCATGAGTTACATGCGCAACATCTTGATCAATAATTGGGCCTTCATCTAATTCAGGAGTAACGAAATGCGCAGTAGCACCGATTGTCTTTACGCCACGGGCATGTGCCTGGTGATAAGGCTTGGCACCCTTAAAGCCTGGCAAGAAGGAGTGATGAATATTTATGATTCGCCCAAACATGTTTTCACAGAACTCTTTAGAGAGAATCTGCATGTAGCGTGCTAAAACTACGAGATCTATTTCTAGCTCGGCAACCAACTTTGAAATCTGGGCCTCAGCATCAGCCTTGTTTAGTTTGCTCTGGTCAACAAATTTAATTCCGTGGGACTCCACCAAAGTTTTCAAATCACTGTGGTTTGAAACAACAGCAGGAATTTCTATCGGGAGTTCACCAAGTTCTTGTAGATACAACAAGTCGCGCAGGCAATGAGATTCTTTTGTGACAAGGATTAGCGCCTTCTTCTGCGAGGCTGCTGATCGAAGTGAAAGCTTCGGCTTAAATTGGCCGAGACCAGAATTTAGCGTCTCTTTAACCTTGGCGATATCTAATTCAGTTTCGAAGCGTGTGCGCATAACAAAATCTTTAGTTGTTGGATCAGTAAATTGTTGATTCTCAATAATGTTTCCCTGCGCGCCTAAGACCGCAGTCGTCATCGCATGAACGATGCCGGGCTGATCTTTGCATTGCAGAGTAACTATTAAATTCATGGCAGAAGTTTAATGGCTAATTGTGAAACGCTTTAACGCTTTTGGCGCCCACCAGTTGCGTTCCCCGAAGAGGCGCATAAGAGCAGGAACGAGCAAGGCTCGAACCAAGGTTGCATCTAACAGAATCGCAAAGGCAACACCGAATCCCATAGTCTTAATTGAAGTGACGCCACTTGTCATAAATATTGCAAAAACAACCGAGAGGATTACTGCTGCTGCAGTAATGATGCGAGCAGATTTTTGAAGTCCAAGAGCTACAGACTCGATATTTGAATGTCCAGCATCGTGCTCTTCTTTAATTCGAGAGAGTAAGAAGACTTCATAATCCATCGATAGACCAAATGCAACGACAGCAATAAGTATCACGATTGAAGTATCAATACTTCCAGTATTGGTGAATGAACCGACAAGCCAATTTAAGTTTCCACCAATAAATATCCAGGTAAGCACTCCCAAAGTTGCTGACAATGAGAGCAGGTTCAAAATGACCGCTTTAATCGGCAAGATTATTGATCCAGTGAACATGAATAGCAGAAGCAATGTGCCAAGTGCTATCCAAAGAAGGGCCAATGGTAATTTCTTAGCGATACCAATCTGACTATCCGCATAGTCGGCAGCAACACCACCAACTAGCGTCCCTTCAGGAACTTTGAGTTCGCGAATTTTTATAATCATATTTTCTGCCGCGGGTGAACGAGCGCTCATGCTGTGAATTGCTGCAATTCGAATATCAGTCCCTACAGTTTCGGGTGCGCCTATAGTGGCAACTCCAGGAACATTGGCAAGGTCACTTACAAAGTTATTGATTTCAACCATTTTGGTTGTTCCGTTTGGAATAATAATTTCAATGGGATTTGCTTGTTCACCAGGGAATTTATCCAATCCAACTTGGGCAGTTATAGCCGCTTTGTTAGATGCAGGAAGCACTCTGGTATCGACTTGTGAGAAGACAATATCTTTAATAGGTGAAGTGAGAGTTCCAAGAATTAGCAACGATAAAACGACTACTGCAACTGGGCGCTTCATTACATACCTTGCTGTATGTGCCCAACGACCATCTTCCTTAGGTGTAATTGCGCTCTTGCGAACTACGAATTTATCAATTCTTGTTCCAAGTAGTGCCAAGATCGCTGGAAGAGGAATCAGTGCGCCAATAATTGCAATTGCAACAACTGAAACTCCGGCATAGCCAAATGATTTCAAGAACATTTGAGGGAAGAACACGAGCGATGCCAAGCTAATCATTACGGTAATTCCAGAGAAGAAGACTGTCTTGCCTGCAGTTTTAACGGTTTGGGCAACTGCTTCTTCAACGCTCTTTCCTGCATGAAGTTCTTCGCGGAAGCGATTAACCATCAAAAGTGAATAGTCGATTCCAAGTCCCATACCTAAACCTGTTACTAAGTTCAGAGCGAAGATACTTACTCCCGTAACCAGGCTTATTAAATAGAGTATTAAAAAAGCGCCAAGAATTGCGCTTACTGCAACAACCACTGGCATTGCAGATGCGATTAAGCCACCAAAAACGAAGAGTAGAAATAGAAAGGTAAGTGGGATCGAGATGGCTTCAGCAAACTTAAGATCACTTGATATCTTCTTATTTATCTCAGCATTAAATACCGAGAAACCACCAACATAAATTCTTAAATTTCCAATTTTGCCATCATATTTTTTCTGCAAATTTGAAGCCAAGCCACTGAGAAGAGTTGGGTCTGCATCATGCCCATAGATAAAAAGGTAGGCAGAATTTCCATCAACGCTCATTAATTGTTTTGCGCCACCGGCGCTCCAATATGAGAGTGTCTTTGCAATATCTGGCATCGAACGAAGATCTGCTTCGATCGGAGCAACTTCCGCGGCAACCGCAGGATCAGCAACGCTCTTGCCCGCATCAATAATAAAAATAATTGCCGGGTCTTGTACCTTGAAGGTATCTGTTAAATATGTTGCAGCCTTTGATGAATCACTGCTGGGATCTGAATATCCGCCACCTTCAAGTCGGGCAAAAACAAGTGAACCAATTACGCCGGCCGCAATAGTCGCAACTATGAAACCTGCTAAAACAGCTTTACGTCGTCTTACTAGAACATGACCTAACTTCTCGAACATGGTTACTTTTCTCCCCCTTAATTGATTACAATTGCGTTATGAGCGATCCGAAAATTTTGCCGAAAGTGACGCAAGATGAGATTGATCCGCGTGAAGATGATGATTCAAAGCGAGATGCTGAAATCGAAGGAGATCGACCACCACATCACGGCTAATCATTTTTAGGTGCCGGAGTAGTTGGTGCTGGGGTGGTTGTGGCTGCAGGAGTTGTTGATTTCTTAGGCTCTCTTGAGTCTGTTTTATAAAAACCAGAGCCTTTGAAGACAACGCCAACATTTGAGTAAACCTTTTGAATTGCGCCTTTACATTCCGGACAGTGAGTAAGGGCAGCATCGGTAAATGACTGGAAAGCCTCGAATTCGTGGCCGCACTCAGTGCAGGCATATTCATAAGTAGGCATGGGCACTATTGTAAAGAAGTGAGAGAATTACATCTAATCGAGAAAGAAATTGGACTAATTAAGGGGCGAGTATGAAGGCCGGGCGCGTAATCCGCAGCATCATCGTAGGTGCTCTAATTATTTTGCCAGGATTCGGAACCACTGCCCAGGCAAATAGCATCACTTCTTCAGTTCCACTAGCAGGGTCAGTTTTAACGACTTCTCCTAATTCAATTTCTATTTCAACCGCTGCTGTACTTTCCGAACAGGGAAGTTTGATAGTTGTTAATGATCCAAATGGTGTTGCTGTTGATGATGGATCAATCACAATTAATGAAAATAGCGCTGAAGTCGGACTAACTGAATTAATTAAGACCGGTGTTTACACCGTCAATTACACATTGCTTTCCGATACTGAGGATCCTTTAACTGGTTCCTATACTTTTATGTTTAATGCACCAACAAGTTTGGGAACTCCGGAACCTGCACCAACTACGGGAAATACAGCACAAGTTGATAGAAATTTAAATAGTGGATCAAATGCTTTCGTATATACACTCTTAGCACTAGCCGCTTTTGTTTTCATATTTTTGATTTGGTATGCAAAACAGAGTTTTGGTGGGCAAAAAAGACCAAAGCGTAAATAGCGGTCCTTAAGTTATGCAATTTTCAGTTGAGACACACGTGCCTAATCCAAATGAGGTCGTGAATTTTTTAACGCCCCTTGTTAAAGATTTACAACTACTTTCCGCAGTTACTTTGGTCGGTTTGCTTCTTGCTATTGCATTTTTAATTCGCGAAGAGCGTTCGAAGTTAATGCCTGAAGCAATTCGAATTCGGAATCTCGCAGTAATTCCAGCCGCTGCCTGGCTTATGTCCAGCCTTGGGGTTTTATTCGTTGAGTTAGCAAATCTGCTCGCAACTCCGATAGTTGATGCCTTTGATCCTGTAGTAATTAAATCGTTTGTTTCACAGACCGCACTTGGTGAAAGTTACGCCGTGAATATTGCAGCATCAGCAATTGTCTTACTACTAGTACCCAGAATTAAGCGAACAACTGGTGCAATTTTTGCCCTAGCCATAACTTTTATTGGAGTTCTTGCCCCGGTATTTCAAAGCCACTCAAGTAGTTCCGGTAACCATGGCCTAGCAATTGGTTCGCTTTTAATTCACGTTGTTTTTATCTCGCTCTGGGTCGGCGGCATCATCGCATTGATCTTGATTAGCAAATCTGAACGTGAGCATGCGATTCCACGGTTTAGCACGCTAGCACTTTGGTCAGCGATTGCAGTTTGTGTAAGTGGATCACTTAATGCTTGGACGCGATTAAATTTCAGAGATGCTTGGAATTCGCAGTATGGCAACCTGGTTATTTTCAAAATTCTTTTGACCGCAATTCTGATTTTTATTGGAGTAACGCATCGAAAATATATTATTAAGAAATTGCATGGAACTAGGCAGGTATATCAACTTCTGGTGGTTGAAGTATTTGTGATGATTGCTGCAATCGGAGTAGGTGCCTGGTTATCGACTAGTGTGCCACCACAACCAAAGATTCCAAGAAATGTTGGGATTGCTGAAAGTATTGCCGGAAGTCCAATGCTTCCTGCGCCAACTCTTAAAAGTGTGCTTTGGACATATGTTCCTGACGCTGCGTTTTTAGGAATCTTAATTCTTATTACTGCGTTGTATATAAGAGGTGTAGTTATTCTCGCTAAGCGTGGGGATAAATGGCCAGTCGGACGTACTATCTCTTTCGTTCTTGCAGTTGCTTCTGCTGACTTTGCAACAAGTGGTGGAATCGGTGCATACGCCCACTTCGCTTTTTCATATCACATGGTCGCTCACATGATTCTAGGAATGGTTGCACCAATTGGTTTTGTTCTCAGCGCACCAATAACTCTTGCACTCAGAACACTGCCTATTGGCCGTACTCCAGATGAACGTGGAATTCGTGGCGTACTTATTGCTCTCTTACATTCAAAGTATTTCCAAGTTGTTTCGAACCCAGTTGTAGCCCTCGCAATTTTTGATGGCTCACTCTTCTTGCTTTACATGACTCCATTATTTGGAGATTTAATGACGACTCACAGCGGTCATCTATTCATGAATATCCATTTCTTATTAGCGGGCGCACTCTTCTTCCATGTAATTGTTGGAATTGATCCTTCGCCAAAACGAGTTCCTTATATCGTTCGCATAATTGTTTTATTCGCCGCAATGAGTATTCACGCCTTCTTCTCTATTGCACTTATGTCGGCAACTACGCTCTTAGATGGTGGCTATTTCCAAAGCTTAGAACGTCCTTGGGCGACAAATTTATTAGCAGATCAGAATGCTGGCGGTGCTATCGGTTGGGCGATGGGAGAAATTCCAATCCTCATCGCACTTGTTGCCACCTTTATCCAGTGGGTTCGTGAAGATCGCAAAGAGACCCGAAGAATTGATCGAGCTGAAGATCGTGCTGCGGCAATGGGCGAAGATGATGATTTAGCTAAGTACAACAAGTATCTTTCGAAGTTACAGCAGCTAGACGAACCGCCGAAAAGTTGAGTTAATTAGACCATGGAAGCTTTATTTGGCGAAGAGTACGAAGCGCTACGGATGAGTGTTCGCGCACTTGCTGAGAAGAAGATTGCACCATTTGCAAAAGAAGTTGATGAGCATTCCCGCTTTCCACAAGAAGCCTTTGAAGCGCTACAGAGTTCAGATTTAGCAGCCGCACATGTTGATTCAAAATATGGTGGACAAGGCGCTGATTCACTTGCGACAGTAATAATTATTGAAGAAGTTGCCAGAGTTTGTGGTGCCTCATCATTAATTCCAGCGGTAAACAAATTGGGTTCACTACCTTTAATTTTGGCCGGCAGCGAAGAACAGAAGAAGAAGTATTTACCGCAATTAGCTTCTGGAAAAGGTTTTTCATATTGTTTATCTGAATCTGAAGCAGGTTCAGATGCCGCAGCAATGAAGACAAAGGCAGTTAAGCAAGATAAAACTTGGGTAATTAGCGGCAGCAAAAAATGGATTTCCAATGCCGGCTTCTCAGATTTTTACACTGTCTTGGCCCAGACTGATCCGGCGCTAGGTGCAAAAGGAATCACAGCATTTATTGTTGAGAAGGGTGATGCTGGTGTTTCATTTGGTGCACATGAAAAGAAGATGGGTTTTAGAGGTTCCCCAACTTGTGAAGTCTATTTAGATAACGTAACTATTTCCGATGATCGTCGAATCGGTGCAATAGGTTCTGGTTTTGCTCTTGCAATGCAGACTCTTGATCACACCCGAATAACAATCGCAGCGCAAGCACTCGGTATCGCACAAGGTGCATTTGAAGTTGCAACAAAGTACTCACATGAGCGCAAGCAATTTGGAAAAGAGATCTTTGATTTCCAGGGCGTGCAATTTATGTTGGCAGATATGGCCATGAATATTGCGGCGGCGCGACAACTCACATATTCGGCAGCAGTAAAGAGTGAACGAGGCGAGAAGGATTTAACTTTTTTCTCTGCCGCCGCTAAATGCTTTGCAACTGATGTTGCTATGAAAGTTACAACTGATGCGGTACAAGTTTTAGGCGGATACGGCTATGTTTCAGATTATCCAGTCGAGCGAATGATGAGAGATGCGAAGTTAACTCAAATTTACGAGGGAACAAATCAGGTTCAACGAGTTGTGATGGCTCGTCACTTAGGTGATCTTAATTAGTAAAACGGACAATCAGATCGGGTGTTGCAACCGCATTTAACTTCACATCATGTGGCTCAACTGGAAAAGGTTCAACAGTTAATTCGCCAGAATAGATGAGAGCAATTCGCCAAGCGGAAATTTTTGCAAGTGCTCGATCGTATGAGCCGCCCCCTTGACCTAAGCGGTGCCCTTCGCGAGTTACATGGAGAGCAGGCACAATTGCGATATCAATTGTTTCTCCAGAGATTGCTTCGCCAATTGGCTCTAGAGTTTTTCCATTCTTTGCGAGCTTTGAAGGATCACCATTCCAAGAAACCCATTCAAGATCTTTATCTTTCAAGATTCTTGGCAATACTAATTTCTTTCCGCTCTTAAGTAACGCTGTATTTAAATCTTTAGTTTGTGGTTCATCGCCATATGAGATGTAAGTCGCAATAGTTTTAGCACCATCGAACTCTGAGGAAGTAAGAATGTGAGTCCAAGATTCTGCGAGGTCACGGAGAGATCGCTCAGAACGAAATCTCTTTCGAAGTTCCTGCTTTTTCAAATTCGTTATATCCACGGAATTACTCTAATTAAGAAGTAGGGTTTAGGCATGGAACAACAACCGAGCGTCGAAGAGCTCTTAGAAAAGCTTCTCGAAATCGCAGCCCCTCTTGCTCCCTTTGATATGCCGTTGCTGGATGCACATGGCGCGACTCTTGCATCAGATATCTATGCTGGAGAGCGTTTGGTCTTACGAAGTGGATCTCGAATTCGCTCAACCCAAATCGGACTTGCTGCATCAATCGGATTAGACCGCCTGCCAACACTTCCACACCCAAGAGTTGTTGTAATTTCGGCGGGCGATGATTTAGTAGAACCCGGCCAACCTCTGGCAAATTCTGAAGATGAGTTTGAAACTAACTCCTGGATGCTTACGACAGCTGTTCGTGAAGCCGGTGCAAATGGTTTTAGAGTTCATACAATTCCAGAGAACCATGAACAACTGCGCGAAGTTATCGAAGACCAGTTGGTACGTGCCGATTTAATAGTTATAAGCGGTGAACGGCACGATGAATCGTTTGAATTAATTACTGCTGTGTTAAAAGAACTCGGCGAAATTACAACTGTTCGTCCCAAGATGAGCGAGAGTGGATTGCATAACTTCGGGCTAATTGGCCCAGATAAGACTCCAGTAATTACCTTGCCAGGAGATCCAGTCGTTGCGGGTATTGCGGCTGAAATCTTTGTTCGCCCAATGATTCGCAAGATGCTTGGGGCACCAAATATTTTTCGCAACCAATTGAAAGCTAAGTTAAAGAATTCAATAGTTGGTACGGCCGGTGAGCGTGGCTTTGTTCGGGCGACGCTAACTTCAGAAGGTGGTGTTGCAGTGACAGCGCTTGAAGAACAAGGAGATTTAGTCTCGCTTTCCGATGCCCACGCTTTAATTATTGTTCCAGAGAAATCTGCAGGAATTAAGGCTGGAGAAGTTGTCGATGTAATGATTCTCGAACGAAGTTCAAATTAAGTGAGTACAAATTTCGATTGGCCGATAAAGCTTCGCGATGGGGAGATGCGACTTCGCCCATTGCGATTGCGAGATAAGAAAGCTTGGGATATTTCTCGTCAGCGAAATCGGGAATGGCTTACGCCATGGGAAGCCACGAGACCGGAAATTGAGTCGCACCTGCCGCTGCCATCGTTTTTCGGAATGGTTCTTCAATATCGAAAAGATGGCGAAACCCTCAAATCAATCTCGCTAGGAATCTGGTTAAAAGAAGGCGATTCAGAAATTTTCATTGGCCAGATAACAATGGGCGGAATCGTCTTTGGCGCAATGCGCGGTGCTCATATTGGATATTGGATTGACCAGAACTACGCCAACCAGGGGTACACCTCTAGAGCGGTTTCGTTATTGACCAACTTCGGCTTAAATCAACTATCCCTTCATCGCATCGAGATTAATTTGCGGCCAGAAAATGAAGCATCAAAGCGGGTAGCTGAAAAATGCGGTTATATCTTCGAAGGCGTAAGACCGAGATACTTACATATTGATGGTGCCTGGCGGGATCACTTAACTTATGTAATAGAAAATCCAAAAATTAAGTAATACCTTTTAGCCCAGACATACCGCTTAAATCCCCGAGTTTTACCCCGCCTAGAATTATCGTTCTACTCCATGGCCTCCGGTTTTATCTACTTAATCATCCTCGGGATGTGGGCGGCCTACTTTTTGCCTAAATGGATCTCTAGCCATGATGAGGCTTCTGGAAAATCTGCTGAAAGATATAAGAGTGCAATGCGAGTTGTTGGTGAAACTGGATCATTGAATGCAACTTCTAATTCAACTGAAAGTATGAAAAGACAGAATCAAATCGCAAATCGCAGAATAATTTTTGGCGCACTAACGTTTTCATTTGTTGTTGTGGGAGCACTTTCCGCCCTTGGAATATTTCCAACTTCCATTTTGCTTATTCCGACTACTGCAATTGCAATTTATGTTGTGAATGTACGGAGACAATTGATTGCTGCGCAACTTCAAGAACGAAGAGTGCGAGCATTTGAAAAAATATCAACAGCAACAGTTATTACTGAACCAGTTGAAAGAGTTACATTCTCATCGCGAGTAGATTTCGTTGCTGAAAATCAAGAACATTGGATTCCACTAATTGAACGTATTGATACTGCGGGTGTTGTTGTAATTCCAAAAGATGGTCCGACCTGGCAACCCGTTAGTGTGCCTAAACCAACTTATGCAACTGCAGCTAAAGCAATTCCTTCCAATCGGGTTATCGATTTAACAATCCCGGGAGTTTGGTCAGCGTCACATCAAATCGAAAGCGACTTGCTTCCATCTCGTGATGAGCTATTTGATCAAGAGCTTGAAGAGAACGCCGCAATCAATAAATTTGGAGCCGTAAACGAATAGTTAGTTATATCCAGGATGGCAGCCACATATGGTCCTGCCACGAGTTATATGAAATTGGCGTGCCCAAGTAAAGCGGTAAGAAATAGAGAAAATTCACAAGAACTAGCGCACCAAATGCAACCGCTATTTGTTTCTGGTTTCGAAATACCTTACTTAATAGGTAGACCAGAGTAAGAAGTAAGAATGGTTCAAATGCGATCGCATAAAAAGAGAACATAGTTCGTTTTTGAAAGGCAAACCAAGGCAAATAGCATGCAGCAATTACAACCAGAATTATTTCAGCCTGCCAATCGCGCTTACTAACCCAGTAACCAAAAGTAACTAATAGCGCCAGAGTTGCAGCCCACCACAGAATTGGCGTACCTAGCGCTAAGACTTCTTGTGAACAATTTGTAGAACCACAACTCTTTGGGGTTTCATAGAAGAAAGAAGTTGGGCGCCCCTGTATCAACCAACTCCATGGGTTTGCACTATATGGATGCGACTCCGTTAATTTTGCATGAAAGTTTAAAATTTCTACGTGATAGTGCCAGAGAGATTTAATCGGATTTGTTGACCAATTACGATCCCAACCGCCACTTGTAGCAAACCACCCAGCCCAAGTTGCGACATAAGTTATTACTGGCAAAATTCCAAACTGTAGGAATCTTAAAAGAAGAGTCTTTCGTATCATCTCTAAAATTGGGCGATCAAACCCAAGATAACGAAACTTTCTAGTATCGAGAACTAAAACCAAGAGCGCTAGTGCAAATAATAAATAGAGGCCGTTCCACTTGGTTGCAACTGCAAGGCCAAGTGCAATCGAGCTGAGCCAGTATTTTTCATGCAGAAAAGCAAGAACCACTATCTGAATAAATAGGAGTAGAAAGATATCTAGGAGTGCAATACGTGAGTGAACTAAGTGGAGCCCATCAACAGAAATTAAGAAAGTTGCGAAAATACTAAGCAGTTCATTATTAAACAGTTTCTTTGCAGTGAAATACATAAGAACAATTGATATGGATCCAACTAATGCGGCTGCAGACCGCCAACCAAATTCGTGATATCCAAAGGCCTTTATCCCTAGCGCTATTAGCCATTTTCCAATTGGCGGATGAACGATAAATTCAGCAGCGCCAGATTTAGCATTGAGTTCGACGCCATTTATTAGTAAGGAGTGAGCATTCGTCGCATAATAAACTTCATCAAAAATCTTGCCCTTTGGATTGCCAAGATTCCAAAACCTAACGGCAAGGCCGAGTGCACCAAAACCTAGGGCAATCGCCCAATCGCGAGATATCCGCAGTTGGGTTGTCATAAGGGAAGCCTAAACCTGCGAGAATTGCCCAATGCTTATTCTCGCCGCGATTCCACTGGGCAATCCAGCTGATGCCTCAGCTAACTTGCGGGATGCGATTGTTTCGGTGAAATATATTGCAGCAGAAGATTCTCGTAAGTTCTCCCGACTCTGTTCTGATTTAGGAGTTACCTATTCCGCAAAGATCATCTCTTTCTTTGAAGGCAATGAAATTGAACGTCTAGATGAACTCGTAAAAATAATGGAGAGTGGCTCCGATCTTCTTGTTGTAACAGATGCTGGGATGCCAGGCATTAGTGATCCTGGTTATCGATTAGCCCGCGCCGCGGTTGAAAAAAATATCAAAATAAAAGTTCTACCTGGGCCAAGCGCCGTTACAACCGCGCTATTGCTTTCAGGACTTCCAAGTGATCGCTTCTGTTTCGAAGGTTTCGCACCTCGAACTAGCGGCACTCGCAAAGCTTGGTTTGAAAAACTTGCCAATGAGGAGCGAACCATAATTCTCTTTGAGGCACCGCATCGATTATTGGAATGTCTTGCGGATGCAAAGGATGTTTTAGGTCCAAATCGCCTTGGCGCAATCTGCCGTGAAATGACCAAGACTTACGAAGAAGTTATTCGAGGCGATCTTGAAACGCTACATAACTGGGCTGCATCTAATGAAATCTTGGGTGAAATCACTCTGGTATTAGCGGGCTTTGATTCTGATTCCCGAGAATTTTCCACCAACGATTTAATTTCTGAAGTTTTAAAGCAAGAGGCCGCTGGTATTTCTCGCAAAGAGGCAATCACTGAAGTAGCGCGGATAACGGGGACCGCCAAACGTGAGGTCTTCGATGCAATGGTTACGCACAAATCACAAGATAGGCTAGAACCATGACGTCTGAAAAATCTTTCTACTTAACGACGCCTATTTACTATGTAAATGATGCGCCACATATTGGCCATGCCTACACAACAGTTGCTGGTGATGTATTAACTAGATGGCACCGCCAACGCGGTGAAAGTGTCTGGTTCTTAACGGGCACCGATGAACATGGCGAAAAAGTAATGAATACCGCCGCTGCAAATAACGTTTCACCACAAGATTGGTGTGATCGCTTAGCTGAAGATGCGTGGAAGCCAAATTGGACTGCGCTAAATATTGCTAACGATGATTTTATTCGCACAACCGAACCACGTCATGAAGAGCGCGTTCAAAGGTTTATGACGCTTCTCAAAGATAATGGCTATATCTATGCTGGAAAATTTGAAGGCCCATATTGCATCGGTTGTGAAGAGTTTAAATTGCCTGGCGATCTCGATGATGGAAAGTGCAAAATTCACGGTAAGCCAGTTGAGATGCTCTCTGAAGATAATTGGTTCTTCAAACTTTCAGCTTTTGTTCCACAACTACTTGAGCACTATAAAAACAATCCGGAAGCGTGTGAACCCGCTAGTGCCCGTAATGAAGTAATTGCATTTCTTGAAAGTGGCGTTCGCGACCTATCAATCTCGCGCTCTACTTTTGATTGGGGCATCCCAGTTCCTTGGGATACGAAACAAGTAATTTATGTCTGGTTCGATGCGCTTCTAAATTATGCAACCGCAGTTGGGCTTGGTGATGATCCAAATTCCGAAGGTGGAAAGAAATTTGCGAAAACTTGGCCAGCAGATGTGCACTTAGTCGGAAAAGATATCTTGCGCTTCCATGCAGTCATTTGGCCGGCAATGTTAATGGCAGCCAATGTTGCAATACCAAAGAAAGTTTTTGCACATGGTTGGTTATTAGTTGGTGGCGAGAAGATGAGTAAATCAAAGCTCACGGGTATTGCTCCAAGTGATATCACTGACCACTTTGGAGTAGATGCATTTAGATATTATTTCTTGCGTGCGATTCCATTTGGAACAGATGGCTCATTCTCTTGGGAAGATATGTCGGCGAGATATACGAGCGAATTAGCAAATGACTTTGGCAATTTAGCCTCACGCCTGATTGCAATGATTGAAAAGTATTGTGATGGCAAGATCCCAGCAAAGGCAGTAGATGCAGGGCTATCGAAGCTATTGGTTGAAACTGTGGCAAATGCAGATAAGGCGATGGTCGCTCTAGATTTCCAAGGTGGAATAAATTCGATTATGGAGTTTTGTAAGCGAGTCAATGGTTACGTAACCGAGAAAGAACCTTGGGCAATTGCTAAGGACGAATCACGTACCGCGGAATTAAACGAAGTTTTATATAACACTGCAGATGCAATCCGCGCACTTGCAGTTTTACTACATCCAATCATGCCTGCAACAACACAAACACTTTGGGAATCAATAGGTGCCGAGGATGCTCTCGGAGATATTGGCGCCCAGAAAATTTCTGAAGTTGCAACTTGGGGAACCTTGCCTGCGGGCTGCAAAGTTACAAAGGGCGCAGTCTTATTTCCAAGATTGGAATAACTAATGGCCGATCGTCACAATCGCGATATTGATCGCCAACCTGCGCCACTTCCAGAACCACTAAACGTTAAGTGTGTGGATGCACATACACATATTGAAATTGTTACTAATACCGCGCCAGATGCACCAGAAGTTGGGGCAGTATTAGAAGAGGCCAGAAGTGTTGGAATTGATCGCATTGTGCAAGTTGGCTATTCAGCTGAACAATCAGAGTGGTGTGTGAAGATGGCTGAAAGTTGGCCAAATGTTTTAGCGGCAGTAGCGCTGCATCCAAATGAAGCACCTGTAGTTGCAGATTTAGAAGCAGACTTGGCAATCATTGAACGACTTGCAAAGCATCCACGCGTTCGTGCGATTGGTGAAACAGGTTTAGATTTCTTTCGAACCGAGCCCGAACTTCAAGAACGCCAGAAGTATTCATTCCGCCGCCACATTGCACTGGCTAAATCGGTAAATAAAGCCTTAGTAATTCATGATCGAGATGCTCACCGCGATGTTCTTGATGTCTTAGTTGAAGAGGGCGCCCCAGATAAAACTATCTTTCACTGTTATTCCGGTGATGCAGATATGGCCCGGGAATGTATCGAAAAGGGCTACATACTTTCATTTGCTGGAACCCTCACTTTCAAGAACGCACCCGCACTTCGCGAAGCGGTAAAACTAGTTCCCCTTGATCAACTATTGGTTGAAACCGATTCACCATTTCTAGCTCCGATGCCACATCGCGGAGCGCTAAATACTCCCGCACAAATCCCAACAATTCTGCGCTTTATGGCGGAGGAACGTGGTGAAGATTTAGATGAGCTAGCTACTGCGATTTCAAATAATTGTGAACGGCTATTTGGGTCATTCGCATAAATGAGCAACTTATTAGGAGCAGCAGAAATTCGGGAGATTGCCGAACGAATTGGAGTTCGCCCAACTAAAAAACTTGGGCAAAACTTTGTAGTAGATGCAAATACTTGTCGCAAAATAGTAAAGAGCGCTGGTGTTGAGTCAAGTGATGTAGCGCTAGAAATTGGCCCAGGACTTGGTTCGCTAACTCTCGCGATGTTGGAGTGCGCACAAGAAGTTATCGCAATTGAAATTGATGAGCGTCTTGCAGCAGAACTTCCGGAAACTGCAAAGCGCCACGGTTTTGATGAATCAAAGCTAACAATTATCACAGACGATGCAATGCAGGTTTCAAAACTTCCAATCGATCCAACAGTTCTGGTTGCTAACTTGCCATACAACGTTTCGGTTCCAGTCTTACTTCGCTTCTTAGAGCTATTTCCAACCCTTCGCGCCGGTGTTGTTATGGTGCAGAGTGAAGTAGCAGATCGCTTAGTGGCCAAACCAAATAGCAAAACCTATGGGAGCCCTTCTGTTAAGGCTGCGTGGTGGGCAGATTTAACATCAGCCGGAACAGTTAGTAGATCTATATTCTGGCCAGTCCCAAACGTCGATTCTTCACTTGTGCGATTTGTTCGACATGAAAGCGCGGGGGATGAAACGCTTCGTAAATCCACATTCAAGATTATTGATGCCGCATTCGCCCAGCGCCGCAAAATGATGCGGGCCGCACTTAGCGATTTATGTGGAGGTAGCGCCGCTGCCAGCACGATTATTGAAGCGAGTGGAATCGATCCAACAATCCGCGGTGAAGCGTTGGAACTCTCGGATTTCATCAAGATTGCGATTACGCTTTCTAAATGAGCGTTCGTGGAGTAGTTGTTCGGGTTCCAGCAAAGATTAATTTGCAACTTGCTGTGGGACCTCTTGGCAGTGATGGTTTTCACGAAGTCACAACCGTCTTTCAAGCTATCTCATTATTCGATGATGTAAGTATTAAATTTGCACCAGAAAATTCAGGTATTGCGCTAACACTTTCGGGTGCAACTTCAAGCGGTGTTCCAGTAGATGATGAAAATCTTGCAGTTCGTGCCGCAAAATTAATGGCGGATAAATATGATCTGACAACCGATCTGGAAATTCATTTAAAGAAAGAGATTCCGGTTGCAGGTGGAATGGCTGGTGGCAGCGCTGATGCTGCAGGAATTATTGTTGCGATGGATTCATTATTTGATATTGGGTTATCCCGAGATGAGATGGAAGCAATCGCTTCGGAATTAGGCAGCGATGTGCCATTTGGAATTTCAGGTGGAATAGCAATTGGTCGTGGTCGTGGTGATCAATTAACACCAGCGTTAAGTCGTGGAAATTATCATTGGGTTCTTGCACTTTCCGGTCAAGGACTTTCAACACCAGCGGTTTATCAAGAGTGCGATCGGCTGCGTGAAGGTTTAGATATTGCTAATCCACAAGTAAGTGATTCAATGATGCAAGCACTTCGTGCAGGTGATGCAACAGCTCTGGGATTGGCGCTCTCCAATGATCTGCAAGCGGCTGCATGTTCACTTCGTCCAGCACTTCGCCTAGTTTTAGATGTTGGTCGAGATTACGGCGCGCTTGGCGGAATAGTTTCGGGATCTGGTCCAACCGTTGCATTCTTAGTTGAAGATGAAGAGAAATCTATGGATTTAACTGTTGCCCTTAGTTCTAGTGGGGTTGTTGCTGGAGTGGTGCGGGCGAGTGGTCCGGTACATGGGGCCCGAGTAATAGAAACGCTTTAGTTGGGTGGAAACGCTTTAGAGTTTGGTGGTATCGATAGTTATAGGGGAGAATTCAGGTTCCGCCATTGTGTAGTGGCTAGCACATGGGCCTTTGAAGCCCAGGGTCCAGGATCGATACCTGGTGGCGGAGCCACCAAAGTTAATAAATAGGACGGGAGTGGAACTTGAGCAAGTCACTCGGTGCACCTGAAGTAGCAATCGTGCTGGCAGCTGGCGAGGGAACTCGCATGAAATCTCAAA
>CAEZZG010000015.1_pt1 | contig 21194 bp, 21 predicted proteins | sample 7266311 | NCBI WGS metagenome assembly CAEZZG01 (sample SAMEA6813955, study PRJEB35770) | uncultured Actinomycetes bacterium | biome: Freshwater; feature: Freshwater reservoir; material: water | place: Czech Republic | collected 2016-08-15 | depth 30m m
TCCTGCGCCGATACCTACAGAAATATTGTAAGTAAATGGCATCAAGATAATTGTTAGGAATGCAGGAATTCCGATTCCATAGTCAGCCCAATCCAAGCCCTTGATCTGTGACATCATCAAGAATCCGACGACGACAAGAGCAGGAGTTGCTGCTTCGTAAGGAATTACTGCAACAAGTGGCGAAAGGAATGTGGTCAACAGGAATAACACACCAGTTACAACTGATGCCAAACCTGTACGAGCACCTTCGCCGACACCTGCTGCTGATTCGATGTAGCTGGTATTTGAAGAGATGCTTCCAGCTCCACCGGCCATTGCAGCCACTGAGTCAACAAAGAGAATCTTGTTGTTATTTGGAACATCGCCCTTGCTATCGATCAACCCTGATTCATGACCGATTGCTGTAATTGTTCCGACAGTATCGAAGAAGTCAGATAGCAAAAGGGTGAATACAAAGAGGATTCCAGCAACTAGTGAAATTCTTTCGAAAGAACCGAAGAGGCTAAATTGTCCAAGAAGACCAAAATCAGGTGTAGCAATTACATCTGATGGCATTGCAGGAACGTTTAGATTCCAACCCTTTGGATTTGTCTTTCCAGTTGGGCCATCAAATAGTGGCCCAATTTTGAAAGCAGATTCAAGTGCAATAGCTACTGCAGTTGAAACAATGATTGCAATAAGAATTGCGCCCTTAACCTTCTTGACCATAAGTCCGATCATCAATAGAAGACCAAAGCAAAATACAACGATTGGCCAACCAACAAGGGTTCCGCCATCGCCAAGTGTTACTGGTACTGGACCAGTTCCTGTGCGACGTACGAAGCCTGCATCAACAAGACCAATAAGTGCAATGAATAGACCGATACCGACAGAGATAGCGATCTTTAGTTGTGCCGGTACGGCACGGAATACCGCTGTTCTAAAACCAGTTAGAACTAGAACGGTAATAATGATTCCTTCAAGAAGAACAAGTCCCATTGCATCAGCCCATGACATCTTCGATGCAATACCTACTGCAACGAATGTGTTAAGACCAAGACCAGTTGCGAGCGCTAGTGGAAAGTTTCCAACTACGCCCATCAGGATTGTAAGTACACCTGCGATTAATGCAGTTGCTGCAGCAATTGCCGCAAGATTAGGAGCGTCTCCACCTCCGAGGAACTTTCCGTCAGCATCTTTTGATAGACCGATGATCAACGGGTTAAGTGCCACGATGTAAGCCATTGTGAAGAACGTGACGAAACCACCACGTACTTCGCGACCTACGGTTGAGCCACGTTCAGATATTTTGAAATAAGTATCTAGCATGGTTGAACCTTTCTGATTTTGGTATCGGGGGTGTTTGCGACCCCGTGTGCATTCACGGCGCACAAGCCGGAGGAAGATAAAACCGAGGCTAGTGCTTACCTATTAGTAGACCCAGAAACCACACCCGATTTCCTCAGGAAAATTCAAGCGTGTCTAGGGTGAATTCAAAAGGTGGGCAGAGCCAATCTCTCGAGCGGCGTAACAAAACCACTGGTCCACGCTCAATTCCTGCCTACCGCACAAAATCTGCGGGTGTAGCTCAATGGTGGAGCCCCAGCCTTCCTACCGGGCCATGCCGGTGTGGGCGATGAAGTCGAAGTTATGGAAATTAAAGGCGCCATTGAAAAAGCACTAAATTTACTTGCGCTTAATATTTTTTTTCTTAGTTACGACTAACTTCTTTTTTGGGACCGGTGGCGTAAAATTTTTATACATAATGTAGGGATAAACCAAATTGAAATTTTCAAAATAGAGTCTATTTAGATCTCTCTGCGCGCATCCATTACTTCCCTGATTAATGATACTTGCGGCAACCCCAATTACTACTTCTCGTTTATCCTCTAAAAATGCTGTTATTGGACCGCCACTATCTCCTGAGCATCCAATGCTTGTAGCTGATGCAATTATTACAACATTTGAGTCTATGTAGTGATCATCGTTTCCCCAACTCAAATTATATTGCCGTAATTCCTTTGAGTAGATTGATCCATCTTCTCCTGTAGCACCGTAGCCATAACCCTTTATAGTCGACCAAGGTTTAAGGCTCTTTAACTGATCTTCTGTTGCAATTTCCGGAATCGTAAAATTACTGAATGGTTCTGCGAAATGTAGAAATGCAATATCTCCAGCATCTGGCACGTATTTGGTTGGCTGGATTGGCACGAGTGCTACTTTGGAGACTCGACGTTGTTGCATCTCTGCAGTTGCTGGGAAGTAAAAATATGCACCGGGCTGATTAATCAGGATATTTGAACTAACAATCCCCTTTGAATCAACAACACAATGTTTTCCAGTCATTACCGTTGTTTTATCAATAATTGCGCCCGAACATAACAGGGTTTTCCCACCGTTCTGAATGGTGATTGCAACTACCCAAGAATTCTTATCTTGAATTTCTCCATTGAAAACCGAATGAGCTGGTTGAGCGGGAAGAATCAAAAGCAATGCAAAAGCAAAGGCTATTTTTTTCTTTAAATTAGACATTGTTTGGCTCCCCGTTACTTAATCCTACTGTGGGCGGCGTCAAGCATCGTGGGCCAATTAGTCGATTGCAAAAAGAGAGCACCTGAACCAGTCGGTGGAAACGTGCCAAATTCGTGCCAGATACATTAAATCCTGGGTTACTTTCACACTTCTTATCGGTGTAACATACGGTGTGAATCCGAGCCTTCGTGCCCGATTTACACGTAGTTAGGCTGATCTTTTGATCAGGTTTAATCTGCGGGTGTAGCTCAATGGTAGAGCCCCAGCCTTCCAAGCTGGCCATGCCGGTTCGATCCCGGTCACCCGCTCCAAAGTTTTACTGGGTTTTAAGATGCGAATTAAAATTATTTATTAGGCAATTTGCACATATGCGGTCGCATTCATATAAAAGACGTGTGTTTTCGATAGTAATTCTGACCAGCCTGTGCCATCAATAACAGATACATTCAAACTGGAAACATTTGAACCGACAACTACCGTACCTTCATGTAGGAATGAAAAGTTGAAAGTTAGAGCAAATTCAGCATTAGTATTGTTTCCAAATCCATAGTGAGTTGAATAATCTAGAGTTGATCCAGCTCCACTTAATGCGACTACGGACCCGACACTTAAGTCTGCAAACCCCGACCAGTTGGTTACGCCATTAACTATTATTGTGAATCTATATTTTGTGTTGGGTTGCAAGTTCCCAAACGGATTACTGAATAAAGAAGTTGGTATTCCTGAAGATAAGAACCATTGAGTAGTACCACCGACCACCGTTAAGTTATATACAGCTACTTCATTTGAACCCGCGGGTCCTGTTGCTCCTGCTGGTCCAGTGTTGCCGATTGTTCCTTGACCACCAGTAGGTCCTGCATTTCCTGTAGTTCCAATTGGTCCTTGCGCACCTGTTGAACCTGGAGTTCCTGTTGGACCTGCAGGACCAGTTGCTCCGGTTGCACCCGCTGCCCCTGAGGATCCAGATCCAGAAGAGCCAGATGCACCTGTTGCTCCGGTTGCCCCATCAATTCCGTTTGTTGCAACTCCTTTTGCGCCAGTTGCTCCGGTTGAACCTGTCGAACCATTTGAGCCGTTGGTTCCATTAGTTCCTGCTGTTCCCTTTAACGAAACAGCGGCTGGCCACTTCCCTTTTGCTTTAGGTCCGTAGATATTCATTGTGTTTGTATCGATGTAAAAATCACCATTAATTCCAACTGCGGATTTTGGTGCACCTTTTCCGCTTAATAAAGTGTTAATACCTGGTGTTACTACGCGCCCTGCTTTACTTATTGATATTTTCTTAAGGGTATTTGCTTGGGCCGCATTGAGAGTGCTGAGTGTTCCTGTGAGTAAGAATGAGGTAAGCGCTAAAGCAAAAATCTTTGAGTGCTTTGGGGAAATCATTTCAAGCCACGTTTCTGGGTTGTTTGATCCTTGGTTAGGAACAGTGTTTATCGAGCATCCGCGCAATGCTTCGCCTGTACAAGAAAAAGCGTAGGTGCGACCTCTCATCCCTTGCTTGGCTAGGCGAAGAGCGCTCAATACTCACAGTTTAATTTCAGGTTTATTAACTAATCTCCCCAGCCTAGGGATGTTATCTACGGGTATCTGGAAGTAATCGCTTCTAGGGCCGGGATAAATCGAAGATTATTAAAGTAACTTTCGAGTTAAAGGAGCAAGGAATTATGAATAATAAAATTTCAGCCGTTGTAATAGCAACAGCGCTATCACTGGGAACTATTGCAACTGTATCTACAGCTCAAGCCGATCCAGGAAAAGTTGTTGGGGTTTCGACAAAGGTTTCTACAATTCTTTCAGGGCTAGTTGTAAAGGGAACAATTACTCAAACACAATCAGATGCAATCTCTGCAGCATTCACTGCTGCTGCACCTGTAAGGCCAATGGCTGGTGCTTGGGGATCAATTGGTAAAGATTCAGCAGCACACCAAGCTTTGATTATTTCAACTTTAGGGATCACTGCGGCAGATCTAAGTGCAGCTCGTGTTGCTGGTAAGTCACTCGCAACTCTTGCTGGCGATAAGAAAGCAGCGTTGATTACTGCACTTGTTAATTTAGAAACAACTGAAATTGATGCAGCAGTTACCGCAGGAAGATTGACTGCCACTCAAGCAACAACTGCGAAGGCTGGATTAACCACCCGCGTAACTAAGCATGTTGAAGCAGTTCCTGCTCCAAAAATTGGCGGAATGGGCAAGGGCAAGCACGATAAAGATGGAGCAGGTGCGGCTAAGCCAATGTCGCTAAAGAAGAAGTCATAAATTAAATAGCCATTCTCTAAGTAATTCAAAGGGCTCTCACTAGAAATAGTGCGGGCCTTTTGGATTTTCTGCCATTATTACGAAATGAGAATTCATATTGGAAGCGATCATGCGGGGCTGGAATTCAAGGGTGTAATTGTTAAGCACCTTCAAGCAAGCGGCCACGAAGTTTTCGATCACGGTCCCATCGAATATGACGCTCTCGATGATTACCCAGTTTTTTGCATCCCTGCAGCGCAAGGTGTTGCAAATGATCCTGGTTCACTTGGAATTGTTCTTGGTGGTTCTGGCAACGGCGAGCAGATGGCGGCAAATAAAGTTAAGGGAGTTCGGGCGGCTTTAGTTTGGTCTCTTGAGACTGCAGTTCTTGCGCGTGAACATAACAATGCAAATGTGATTTCAATCGGTGGCCGAATGCACAGCGAAGAGTTCTGCTTGGAACTTGTAGATAAATTTATTGCCACACCATTTCCTGGCGATGAACGACATGTGCGCAGAATTAATTTAATGGCAAAGTATGAAGAGACTGGAAAGATCTAAGCCTTAACGTATTTTAAATCTGTAACGATATGGCCCTTGCCGAGCCCTTTACCTTCAAATCTGGTTAGTGGCCGAAAATCTGGTTTAGGAATTACTCCCCCGACAAATCTGGAATCCTCATCGAACTTGCTCTGTGTCCATTGGGCATAGGGAACCCAATCAGTTGCGACATGAATATGGCCACCAGGCTTTAACTTTCGATACATCAAATCTACGAAGTCGCTCTGAACAATGCGCCGCTTCCAATGTTTTTTCTTATGCCAAGGATCAGGAAAATAGAGGTGCACCGCATCTAGGCAATTGTCAGGCATCCACTCTTCTAAAACTATCCGAGCATCTTCATTTATCAATCGCAGGTTAGTTAATTCAAATTCATTGATTCGGGCCAATAGCGAACCGATTCCGGGGCGGTGCACTTCAAGTGCGAAGAATCCGGTATCAGGAAAGGTGCGAGCAATTTCGGCGGTGGCCTCGCCCATTCCAGTTCCGATTTCCATGATTACTTGCTTGCTCGTTGGAAATATTTCAGAGGGGATAATTTTGTGATCTGGAACGATTCCAAATTCATCCCAGAACTTCGCGGTGGCCTTTTCTTGGGCCTCGGTAATGCGAGTTCCACGAAGGCGAAATGACCTATTACTTAGGTTGTAAAGGCTGCCCTTCTCTGCTGAACTCATGTGGGTATCTTAGATAAGGATAGATAGGGTTGGCTCATGCCTGGATTAAATATTTCAAGAGCCGAAGCCCGTGAACGCAGCGCCCATCTCTCTGTTACTTCTTATGTAGTAACAATCGATGTCTGCCACGGCCCCGAAAACTTCATTGCAAAGTCAACCGTAAAGTTTGCTTGCAATAAGCCTGGATATGACACATTTGTTGATGCGGTTGGAAAGCGGATTATTTCTGCAAAGCTAAATGGCAAAGATGTCGATGTTGCGAACTATGACGGCGAGAGCGTTTTTCTCAAAGGCCTGGCCGCTGATAACGAATTAGTGATTGAGATCGAGGGCGACTATTCAAAGACCGGTGAAGGTCTCCAATATTCAGTCGACCCAGCCGATAACGAAGTTTATTTATATTCCCAAGGCGAGACTGCCTACATTCGCAAGATGTATCCATGCTTTGATCAACCAGACCTAAAGGCAACTTTCGAACTAACTGTTACTGCCCCAAAGCACTGGGAAGTTATTTCAAACTCCCCCGTCAAGGCAAAGAATGAAATTGCTGGCGATAAAAGCGTTTGGGAATTTCTACCAACCCCAAGAATTCCTACTTACATCACAGCACTGATTGCTGGTCCTTACTATCACGTGCATGATGAATACGTTGGCCAGAAAACTGTGCCACTTGGAATCTATTGTCGTAAATCTTTGGCCGAATCACTAGATCCAGAAGATATTTTCTTAGTTACCAAACAGGGCTTTGCTTACTTCGAAAAAGTATTTGGTCTTGCCTATCCATTTGAAAAGTATGACCAGATTGCAGTTGTCGATTTCAACTGGGGCGCGATGGAGAACTCTGGCGCTGTTACCTTTCTAGAGAATTTACTTGTATTCCGCAGCAAAGTAACTGAGCGCATGTATGACGCACGCGCGAACACAATTTTGCATGAGATGGCACATATGTGGTTTGGAAATATGGTCACGATGCAATGGTGGGATGACTTGTGGTTGAACGAATCATTCGCAGAATGGTCTTCGCATTTAGCTTCGGCTGAGGGAACTCGCTTTACAAGCGCTTGGACTGGGTTTAACTCGGAGCGAAAGAACTGGGCTTACCGCCAAGATCAACTCTCATCCACTCACCCAATCGTTTCAGACATGATTGATATCGAGACTGTTAACGCTAACTTTGATGGAATTACCTATGCAAAAGGGGCTTCAGTTCTCCAACAATTAGTTGCTCACGTTGGGCGCGATAACTTCATTACTGGGCTACAAAATTACTTTGCAAAGCATGCATTCAAGAACACAACTCTGGATGATTTATTAGTAGAACTAAGTGCCACAAGTGGCCGAGATCTAAAGCCTTGGGTTTCAACTTGGTTGCAAACAGCCGGTGTTAATACCTTGCGTCCGAATTTAGAAATCGCTGACAATAAATATACAAAGATTGAAATCAAGCAGGAAGCTCCACTAATTCCTGTCGGCTCGAAAGAACTTCGCCCCCATCGTCTCGCTGTTGGTCTGTATGATGTTAAGGGCAACGATGTTGTTCTTCGTAAATCAGTTGAACTCGACGTAGCCGGTGCCACAACATCAGTAACTGATCTTGTTGGCGAGAGCGTTGCTGACCTGCTTCTAATTAATGACCGCGATCTCTCATATGCCAAGGTTCGCTTGGATGATCGCTCGATTGCAACGTTGAAGTCTCATCTAGGCAATATCTCTGATGGCTTAACCCGCGCAATGTGCTGGGCGATTTCGTGGGATATGTTGCGCGATGCTGAAATTAGCGCGACCGACTTCATCGAGATCGCACTTGCGGGATTGCCTGGTGAAAGTGACATAACTGTCGTAACAGTTATTGGAAACCAATTAACTACCGCTGTTGAACTTTACGCAAACCCAACTAAGCGCGATGCACTTCGTATCGAGGTTGCCGATTCAATTGCCGGATTGCTTGCATCCGCTAAGGCCGAGAGCGATCACCAACTTCAATTCGCCAGAATCTTTTCTGGTCTTGCAGTTACCGAATCTCACGGAACCCAATTACGTGCCTTGCTTGACGGCAAACTTGCCGGTCTTAAAGTAGATGCTGATCTTCGTTGGACATTTGTCCTCGCTCTCTGCGAGCGTGGGTTATTTACGCGCGCCGAGCTTGATGCAGAATTAGAACGTGACAACACAATTAACGGCCAACTCGGTCACACAACTTGCGTTGCTGCCTTCCCAACCGCAGAAGCTAAAGCTGCTGCTTGGAACTCACTAACTAAGGAAGATCTCACAAGCTCTATTCGGGCCTCGATTCATCGCGGATTTATGCGAGCCGGGCAACGTGACCTTCTTGCTAAATATGTTGATCCTTATTTCGAATCCTTATTAACAATGTGGGATAACGCTTCATTTGATATCGGAAGCTCTTTCGTAGAACTTTGCTACCCAACTTACATAACCGATAAAGCAACGCTTGATAAGACAATTAATTGGCTTGCGACTACTGGCGAAGGGTCTGCATCTGGACTTCGTAGATTAGTTTCTGAGAGCAGAGATGCTTTATCTCGTGCACTTACTGCACAAGCAAAAGACGTTTAAAACTTTCTTCTATTCGATACGAGTAAGTGTTGAACGTTTTGCTTTGCGATCAGTCGTTGAAAGAAGAACAACTGCTGCAATTACTGCGAACAATAAAGTTGGAAACCCAACGAAATAAACAAGAGCTTTAAAGGTTCCAAGTGGTTCACCTGGCAAAGCGCCATCTTCTTGGGTAATTCGATTTAATACGCCGGCGATTAATAACATGTTCTTATCTTAGGCAACGCCGTGTTCAGCACCAAATGGCCGAAGGTATGAGATCCATCTCGTATCTGGTTTCCCAGTTCCAAGAATTCTCCATGCGGCGCCAGCAGGTTCGCGGGGCAGAGTCTTTAACTTCCAACCAATCTCTTTTAGTGTGCGATCTGCTTTCTGGTGATTGCACTTGTGACAAGCAGAAACAACATTTTCCCAGTTATGGGCGCCACCGCGACTTCGCGGAATTACGTGATCAATAGAGGTTGCAGGTGCTGTGCAATAAACACAGCGACCACCATCGCGCGCAAATAGTGCGCGTCTCGATAATGGAACTGCATGACGATAAGGAATTCGAACAAATTTAACTAATTTGATAACTGCTGGAAGTGTTAATTCGCCGCCTGAATAATGGAGAACAGTGTCAGAATCTTCGATTGTTGTGGCTCGCTGATTCAAGACGAGGATCAACGCTCGTCTCTCTGATACGACACCTAGTGGCTCATAAGTGGCGTTCAGTACCAATGTCTGTGGCACTTAATAACTCCCTTTTATGGATAAAAGCTCCAACGCGTGGCTCGTGTTGTTGGGTAAATAGTGCCTTATGACAGGGCAAAAATGGTGCATTTCTGGTGGGTAATCTCGTGAATAGAAGGTTTATTCTTCAGACATGACCCTTAGCGATAACGCCCAAAAGATTTATGACTGGTTTATCGGAGCGCCTTTTCACATAATTTTGATTCTTGCCATCGCCCTAACCTTCCAAAAAATCGGCGGACGTGCGGTTGCCCGGGCCATAAATCGAATTGCTGACGCTGATTTTGTTCCTGGTCCAAAACGCGGGATGGAACGCCAACGCGAACGGGCTAGAACTGCAGGTTCAGTTCTTCGTTCTGCACTTAATGGCGCTATCTGGTTAATCACCCTAACAATGATTTTAAGTGAACTTGGATTTAACCTCGGACCACTTGTCGCATCTGCTGGTGTTATCGGTGTTGCACTTGGACTTGGTGCACAAACTCTCGTCCGAGATGTTTTAGCGGGAATGTTTATGTTGGTTGAAGATCAATATGGTGTTGGCGATCAAATCGAAACTATGGAAACCACGGGAGTTGTTGAATCTGTTGGCCTTCGAATCACAACGGTTCGCGCGCAAGATGGAACGCTCTGGTATCTGCGAAATGGTGAAATATTAAAGGTTGGAAATAAATCTCAACCCAAAGCTAATTAGCTATCTGGTTGATTCTTCATCGAATGTGCGGCATATTGAAAATATGTCCACAACTCTTCTTTAAGATCTTCGGCAATTTCTAAATCAATAACTGCGGCATGCATACATTCCAACCAAGCATCATGTTCCGGCGTTGCAATATGAAAAGGTGCATGGCGCATTCGAAGCCTCGGATGTCCGCGCTGCTCTGAATATGTACTTGGTCCGCCCCAATATTGTTCTAGAAACAGCGCTAAACGTTCTTCAGCCCCAGCCATATCTTCATCTGGATACATTGGTTTGAGAATGGGATTTACTGAAACCTTTTGATAGAACCGCTTTGTTAAATCTTTAAATGTTGCAGAACCACCAGCGCGTTCATAAAAAGTTGGTTCATCTACCATTTGCGCCCTCTTTAACCTTGCTTATCTTGAGCACAAAATAAGAGGTGACAAGGCACATCAGCCCACTCAGATAGAAGGCATAGGCATAATCACCGAACTTGGTATGGAAAATAGCTGCGCCAAATGCTGCCGCAGACCCACCAATTTGGTGCGCTGCAAATACCCAGCCATAAACAACCGTTGCTCGCTCTGGTCCCAATACTTGGCGACAGAGAAGAACTGTCGGTGGAACGGTTGCGACCCAATCAAGGCCATAGAAGATAACGAAAACTAAGGTCGATGGATGAACTGTTGCAAAGAGAATCGAGGGCAGAAGAAATAGTGAGAGACCGCGTAGAAAGTAATAAACAAAGAGAAGTTTGCGTGGATCATAACGATCTGTCAGCCAGCCAGAAAAAATAGTTCCGATAACATCAAAGACACCGACTAGCGCCAACAAACTTGCCGCTGTTACGGTATTCATTCCGTGATCATGTGCGGCAGGAATAAAGTGAGTTCCAATTAGCCCGCTGGTTGAAAGTCCACAGACAAAGAATGATCCAATTAGAAACCAAAAATCACGAACCTTCCTTGCCTCTTTGAGGGTATCAATGGCCAGGCGTCCCGCATTTGTCTTGATAAGCGGTGGTTCACCCCAACCATCAGGTGCACCATACGGAGTTACACCAGCCGATGAGGGGCGCTCTTTTAGAAAGATAAAGATCAGCGGCACCATTACAAATGCACCGCAAGCAACAGTCACTGAAACAGATTTCCAACCAATGTTTGTGGCAAGTGCAGAAAGGCCTGGCAAGAAAATAAGTTGTCCAGTTGCAGTTGCGGCTGTCAGAGCGCCAATCACTAAACCCCGACGTTTCATAAACCATCTGTTAGCAATTGTTGCGGCAAATACCAGTGCCATAGAACCGGTACCAACTCCAACAACTACTCCCCACAATGCAATTAAGTGCCAAGGTTTTGTCATAAAGATTGTTGAATAGGCACCGATGCCGACCGTTAATAGCGCCGTCATAACTACCCGGCGGATTCCAAAGCGCTCCATCAAGGCCGCAGCAAATGGTGCGGTTAAACCGAAGAGCAGAACATTTATAGCGATTGCCAATGAAATTTGATCACGCGACCATCCAAAAGAATCTTCGAGCGGAACAACCAACACCGAAGGCGCTGATCTAAAGCCAGCGGTTGCAACTAACGTTAGGAAAGTTACCGCCGCAGCAAACCAGGCCGGGTGTATCCGCCTAGTTTTCATTAGGCCTCGAGATATTCGTTAAGCAACTCGAGTTCTTCGTCATCTAACGGGCGAGATCGCTTTGATTCAGCATCGACAGCAACTTGGACTGTCATCGCCTTGGCATGTATCCCGGCCTTTGATTTCATTTCATATTGCACAACAAAAGATGAGTTGCCGATCTTTGAAACCCAGACATCAACATCTAGTTCAAAGCCACCCTCCATTATTGGTTCTAGATAATCAATCTCGGTACGCGCAACAACCATCTCTTTAAATAGCGGTTTAAGCCCGCGGGCAATTCTCGAATACCAAGTAAAGTCAGCGCGAACTTCTTGCATGAAAGTTAAATAGCTTGCATTGTTTACATGGCCAAAGGCATCCATGTCATCCCAGCGAACATGAATCTTTCCGTGATGGCGCATTATCGTGTGAGCTTTCGGTAAGTAACACGGTGCGGACGTGATGCTTCAATACCAAGTCTTGCAACCTTGTTCTCTTCATATGATTCGAAGTTTCCTTCAAACCAGAACCACTGTGAATCGCCTTCGTAAGCCAAAATGTGCGTTGCAACGCGGTCTAAGAACCAGCGATCGTGCGAGATAACCACAGCACAACCTGGGAATTCAAGAAGTGCATTTTCAAGTGAGCCTAGAGTTTCAACATCAAGGTCGTTCGTTGGCTCATCGAGAAGTAATAGATTGCCGCCCATCTTCAAAGTGAGTGCAAGATTCAAACGATTTCGCTCACCACCAGATAGAACTCCAGCAGCTTTCTGTTGATCTGGACCTTTGAAACCAAATGCTGAAACATATGCGCGAGATGGCATTTCAACTTGGCCGACCTTTATGTAATCCAAACCATCTGAGACGACTTCCCACAAACTCTTCTTTGGATCGATGCCACCACGAGACTGATCGACATATGAAATCTTTACAGTTTCACCAATCTTTACGCTTCCGCTATCTGGTTGTTCCATGCCGAGAATAGTTTTAAATAGCGTCGTCTTACCGGCACCGTTTGGCCCGATAACTCCGACAATTCCATTGCGGGGCAAAGTAAATGAGAGATCATCGATTAGTAAGCGATCCCCAAAGCCCTTCTTTAAATGTTCAACTTCAACAACAACGTTTCCAAGGCGAGGCCCCATTGGAATTTGAATCTCTTCGAAATCTAACTTGCGAGTTTTCTCGGCTTCAGATGCCATCTCTTCATATCGGGCAAGGCGGGCCTTTGATTTAACTTGGCGACCCTTTGCATTCATACGAACCCATTCAAGTTCTTCAGTCAGACGCTTTGCACGCTTGGCATCTTTCTGACCTTCAATCTTCAAACGAGTGGACTTAGTATCTAGATAAGTTGAATAGTTTCCTTCATATGGAAATGCGCGACCACGATCTAGTTCCAGAATCCATTGCGCAACATTGTCCAAGAAATACCTATCGTGCGTAATCGCAACAACAGTGCCTGGATACTTACTTAAATGTTGTTCTAGCCAAAGCACAGATTCGGCATCCAAGTGGTTAGTTGGTTCATCTAGTAATAATAAATCTGGTTGTTGTAGGAGCAATTTACAAAGAGCAACGCGACGACGCTCACCACCAGAGAGAACAGAGACATCAGCATCACCAGGTGGACAACGCAGCGCATCCATTGCTTGTTCGAGTTGAGAATCTAAGTCCCAAGCATTTCGATGATCGAGCTGTTCTTGCAGTGTTCCCATTTCGGCTAACAACTTGTCGTAGTCAGCATCTGGGTTAGCCATCTCATCGCTAATTTGATTGAAGCGATTTAAGAGTCCAATAGTTTCAGCAACGCCTTCTTGCACATTCTCTAAAACGTTCTTTGTTTCATCAAGCGGTGGCTCTTGTAGCAAAATTCCTACGGTGTAACCAGGAGATAAGAATGCTTCACCATTTGATGGTTGTTGTAGGCCAGCCATAATTTGAAGGACTGTTGATTTACCTGAACCATTGGGACCAACAACACCGATTTTCGCACCCGGTAAAAACATCAGGGTCACGTCATCAAGAATTACCTTGTCGCCATGCGCTTTGCGCGCCTTTTTCATCGTGTAAATAAACTCAGCCATGTGCGAAACCTTATCGGTTCAAATCGGTAGACTCGCACATGTAATTCATGTCATGCGCCTGTAGCTCAGTCGGATAGAGCAACCGCCTTCTAAGCGGTAGGCCGCAGGTTCGATTCCTGCCAGGCGCACCATTACAAGAAAGAAAAAGCCCCGAGTGAAATCACCCGGGGCTTTCTTATTGAACTTTTTAAGCTGTGATTTTTGCAATCAGAGCTAAGTTAACATCACGGAACTTGCCTGTGATGGTTGTGTATTCAAGTGCTGGACTTGTATTTGGGCACTTTGGATCGAGCAAGTAAGAAAGTAGATCCTTAACTGCCTTTGCAGTTTCAGCATCCTTCTGCTTGGTATCAACTAGTGCATATGAGATTGAACCGAAAAGGTAAGCACCTGGATCAGTTGTCTTATAGTCATAGGTGACGATTCCCTTTTCTGAAATCTTTGCTGCACCAAGGAAAGCTGAGACACCACTAGATGTAGGTGCTTGCCAGTTTCCTGCTTCGTTCTTTACATTTGCAATTGCAAGACCATTAGTTTTTGCATAGCTTGATTCAGCATATGTAATTGAGTAAGGAGTCTTTGCTGCAAGTGCTGATACCGCTGCTGAACCTGATGCGCCAACAATTCGTCCGAGGTTTGCAACCGCATTAATGTTTCCTGGGAAAGATGTTGTGAATGAGTTATTTCCAGCCTTTGTCCAAACTTCTGGAGCAGCGCCATTTAGCGCAGCTGTGAAGTTTCCGTTTGTTCCTGAAGAATCAGAGCGGTAGATGACTTTGATTACCTTATCTGGAAATGTGTAGCGAATCTTACGTGTTAGCTCTTTTAGAACAATTGGCTTGCCATCTTTACCTTTAACGTCTTGTCCCTTGCCATCAGTCTTGAAAATTGTTTCTTTTACTGAACGGTTGTTATCGGCAACAATTTTTGGATCATTCCACTTTGTAATTGTTCCACCAAAAATTCCAGCGATTGTTGCTGGTGATAGATAAAGTGGCTTGTCGTTTCCGATCTTGTACATAACTGCAATTGGACCAGCAACTACTGGGATATGAAGAACGCCATCGCGCGCTGCAGTGTGAGGTGTATCTGAAAAGTTAACTAAACTTGTTTGCTTGTCTGATGCTGTACGGCCTGCTCCAGAACCACCAAGACCATATGTGAATGTGTTTCCAGATTCTTTGTTATATCCAGCCTTGCAAGCCTCGATGATTGGGCCAGGGAATGTAGCGCCCGCACCAGTTAGTGAAACAGCTGCAACAGCAGATGGAGCAGCAAGGACGGCTACAGCAATAACTGCACCTAGAACCTTGATTGATTTAGAAAGTTTCATTTTTCCCCTTGTTAGGACTAATTAGACGTTTTGTCTAAGAGGAAAAGTATTGAACCCTGGTTAAGCAATTGGGTTTTAATGCCAAACGCTTGTCAACTATTAGGTGAACATTTGGTAAACCGTATTTAGCCGATTTTAGCCAAAACGTCCTGTCACATAATTCTCTGTACGAATATCTTTTGGTCTTGAGAAAATTTCGCTTGTTGGCCCAACTTCAACCAGCTCGCCAGGACCACCATCAGAAAGAAAGAATCCTGTGTAATCAGATACGCGTGCTGCTTGTTGCATATTGTGGGTAACAATAATGATTGTCATGCTCGATGAGAGATGTTGGATAGTCTCTTCAATCTTTAAGGTAGATCCTGGATCGAGCGCAGAACATGGTTCATCCATCAAAAGAACTTCTGGGCGCACTGCAAGGGAACGTGCGATACATAGACGTTGCTGTTGACCACCTGAGAGCGACCCACCATAAGCGCTCAAACGATCCTTCACTTCATTCCACAGTCCAGCTCGCTCTAGACACTCTTCGAGTAGATCATCTTTGTTTTCACTCTTTAATTGCGCAAGCTTTAGCCCGGCCAATACATTGTCTGCAATTGTCATTGATGGGAATGGATTTGGCTTCTGGAAAACCATTCCAACCTTTAAGCGAATTTTTGTTACATCAGTACCTTGCTCATAAATATCTTGGCCATTTAACAAAACTTCACCAGCCATTGCAGCGCCAGGAATAAATTCATGCATACGATTTAGCGTTCTGATGAATGTTGACTTACCGCAACCAGACGGTCCAATTAGGGCGGTCACTGTTCCGGACCAGAAGTCCAATGAGATATCGCGAAGAACTAGCTTGTCACCAAACCATGCATGAATGCCACGGGCCTCTAGCCCTACCCCAAGTGCACCAGAACCTGGTTGCTTACGAGCCTTATTAGCATTTGCAACATCTGAAAGAGATGAAGGGGTTGCCTTAGTTTCCATATCATCGTTCCTATCCTCGTTTGAGTTAATCACTTCTTATCTCCACTTCCACTTAAAGTTCTCGCCGCAATAAATAGTAAGAAAATAATAGAGAGAAGGACGAAAATTCCGGCCCATGATCGCGCAATAGATTCAGTAGTGCCGTAGGTGAATCCCTTCCAAATATAGAAAGGAAGCGATCCCATCGGAGCGTGGAATGGATTTGGATTTACAGAATCGCCGCCACCGGAGACCAGAATAAGTGGCGCGGTTTCACCTGCAACGCGAGCAAGTCCAAGAATTGTTGCAGTAATTAACCCACTCTTTGCGGCAGGAACGACGATTAGGGAAATAGTGCGCCATTGAGTTCCGCCAAGTGCAACACCAGCTTCGCGAAGGTCATTAGGGATAAGAAGCAATACTTCCTCTGAAGTTCTAGCAATCGTTGGAATCATCAAAATTGCAAGTGCAAGTCCACCCATAAATCCTGAGGATGATTTAGTAATTGGGAAGACAATTGCAGAGAGAATAAAGAGACCTGCGACAATTGATGGCACGCCAGACATAGCCTGAACTAAGAATTTAATTGGGCGGGAGTAAATACCCTTGATTTCAGTTAAATAAATCGCGGTAAGAATTCCAATTGGCAAACTAATTAATAGTGCAATTCCGACCATGATTCCAGAACCAATAAGTGCGTGAAGTAATCCACCTTGACCCAATGGATCATTTGGACCATTTGATTTCATATCCTGCACGAAAAGATTAAAGTTAAGTCCAGCACGGCCACGATCAAATATTGTGAACAAGATACTGAAAATAGGAACAACTGCAACAATTAAACCTGCTGTTGCAAATGAAGTCGCAATCGAATCTTTGGCTGCTGCCATTCCTCGCTTAATATAATTCTCGACAAAGTTAATGACGATTACGGAGATGAAAAATATTGCAAGATAAGCAAGCTTCCCTTTCATGGCAGTTGCAAAAACCACTACAAAGCTAATGACTGCCGCCCCAACAAGATTTACGGCTATAAGTAGCTGTTGTTTAGGTGTTCGCTTCCAAGGCTGAGTTGGCTTCACCTTTGAAATTGTTGGAGTGCTCATCGACCCTTACCTCCAGTGCGGCTCACGATTGTGTTTGCAATCGAGTTCACTAGAAGAGTTAATAAGAAGAGGACTAAGCCAGCGGCCATTAGTGCACGTGTTTCAGTTGGACCAGCTTCACCAAACTTAAGGAGGATCATTGAAGCTACGTTGCCACCAGCACCTATTAGTACTTGCCAATTGATTTGGTAAACCAAATTCAATACTGTGTAAACCGCGACTGTTTCACCCATTGCGCGACCAAGACCAAGCATTGCGCCACCAACAACGCCGCTCTTTCCATAAGGAATAACAACGGCACGAATCATTGACCAACGTGTCGCGCCTAAGGCATAAGCAGCCTGGACTCTATCAAGGGGCGTCTGTGAAAAAATTTCGCGGGATACCGAAGTAATAATTGGAATAATCATGATTGCAAGCACGACGCCTGCCACAAAGGGAGAACGCGTAAATACTGGAACATCCATTTTAAATAATGGAAACCACCCAAAGTATTTATGAATTAACTTTGCCCAATATTCAACATGTGGCATCAAGATAAAGAAACCCCACATGCCAAAAAGTATTGATGGGAATGCTGCCATCAAGTCGATAATCGCAACCATAATTTTCTTTAAGAATTGTGGTGCGTAAAAAGTTAGGTAAAGCGCGCATAGCACTGAAATTGGAACTGCAATCAAAACTGCGAGCGCCGCGCACAGCAAGGTTCCAACAAGCATGGCTGCGATTCCAAATGATGAAGCAGATAAATCAGTATTTCCCGCATTGTCTTGCATTACTTGCCAGTTGCTTCCGGTAATAAATCCAAAACCTTCTGAACGTAATACTTGAAATCCCTGATACCCAAGAAAAATTAAAATCAAACCGAGTATTACTAGTGATGAAAGTCCGCCGACAGTTGCAACTCCACGAAATACTTTGTCTGAAAATCTTGGTTTAGTAGTAATCTCGCGTTTTTCTGGTGTGGAGATCGGGAATATCGCCGAATTTGCCCCAGGCGTAGTTGTATTCACGAGATGATTCTTATGCCAAGCGGGTTTTCGCATGTGGAAGCAAGATGAACCCAAGGTGAACGAATGGTGAAATTACAGCCCCAGCACACTTCTGGTTTAGGCTCCCCCGATGAGCAATAAGAACGAATCCCCGAACCTGATTTGGGTCGATTGTGAGATGACGGGCCTAGACCTTAATAAAGATGTATTGGTCGAAATTGCGGTCCTGGTCACCGACTCTGAACTAAACATCTTGGGCGAAGGAATTGACCTTGTCATCAAGGCGACTGAGGATCAAATAAAAGGTATGAACGAGTTCGTAACTAATATGCATACCGAATCTGGGCTAATCGCCGAAATTCCAAATGGTGTTGAAGCCTCGAAAGCCGAGGAAGCAATAATCGCCTACCTCGAAAAATATGCACCTGGCGCCGGTAAATCTCCACTGGCTGGAAATTCTGTTGGAACTGATCGCTCTTTTATCGCCCGCGATATGCCGCTACTAAATGCTTACCTGCATTATCGAACCATCGATGTTTCATCCATCAAAGAGCTGGCCCGCCGTTGGTATCCCCGCGTTTATTTCGCCGCCCCAAAGAAAACCGGCAACCATCGCGCCCTTGGTGATATCCGCGATTCCATCGAAGAGCTCGAGTATTACCGCAAGGCCATCTTCATTCCGAATAATTAGATTTAAAGTACATATTTATTGCCGTAGTATTAGGCACTCATGGTGGTCGTAGCTCAGCTGGTAGAGCACTCGGTTGTGGTCCGAGATGTCGCGGGTTCGAGCCCCGTCGATCACCCCAATCTTTAGGAGACCTGCAATGGAATCAATGGTCTTCGACGTCGTTATTGAAATCCCAGCCGGCTCACGCAACAAGTACGAGATCAATCATGAGACTGGCGAAGTTCGCCTCGATCGAATGTTATTTACTGCAACCCGTTTTCCCCATGATTATGGCTTCGTAAAGAACACCCTCTCAAATGATGGCGATCCCCTTGATGCCCTAGTCATGTTGGATGAACCAACATTTCCTGGCTGCGTTGTTTCATGTCGCGTAATCGGAATGTTCCGCATGACCGATGAGAAAGGCGGCGATGACAAACTTCTCTGCGTTGCAGCTGGTGATATCCGAAAGTCTGGCCTTAAAGATTTAGCTGATGTGCCTTATTACGAGCTCGAAGAAATCAAGCATTTCTTTGAGGTCTACAAAACTCTTGAACCAGGCAAAGAAGTCCATGGTGGCGAATGGGTAAATCACGATGCCGCCCAAGAAGAGATAGTAAATTCCTACAACCGTTTTAAGGAACATTAAACAATTCGAGGTGATGATGTCCGGCATTAATACTGGCGATACCGCTTGGGTTCTAATGAGTGGCGCTCTAGTTCTGTTTATGACCCCAGGTCTTGCAATATTTTACGGCGGCATGGTCCGCGCAAAGAGCACGCTAAATATGATGATGATGTCATTCGCTGCTATTGGTGTAACAACAATTCTCTGGGTGCTTTATGTGTATTCCATTATCTTCGGAAAAGATTCTGGCAATGGGCTCATCGGAAACTTCGATCACCTAGGCCTAAATAACACCATTGACCAAGTCGTTGGCGGCGAGGGCCACACAATTCCCGCGCTCGCATTTGTGATGTTCCAACTAACTTTCGCAATAGTTACCGTAGCGCTCCTATCTGGCGCCATTGCAGACCGCGCAAAATATAGTTCTTGGGTTATCTTCGTTGGTGTTTGGATAACTCTGGTTTACGCACCAATTGCCCACTGGGCATTTGCATCACAAGGTGGCTCGGGTGGTTGGATCATCGACAAACTTGGTGCACTCGATTTTGCTGGTGGCACAGTTGTTGAAATTAACTCGGGTGCTGCGGCACTTGCGCTCGCAATTGTTTTAGGAAAACGTGAAGGCTTTAAGCGCGATCCAATGCGTCCCCACAACATGCCATTAGTTTTACTTGGCGCCGGAATGCTCTGGTTTGGTTGGTTTGGTTTCAACGCTGGTTCCGCACTTGGCGCATCTGGTTTAGCGGCAACCGCAATGATCAACACCCAAGTTGCTACTGCAGGCGCCGCAATGTCTTGGTTGGTTTATGAAAAGATAAAAGGCGGCAAAGCAACAACACTTGGTGTTGCATCTGGCGCAATCGCTGGCGCAGTCGCAATCACACCTGCCTGCGGATATGTAACTCCCCTAGGCGCACTCGCTATTGGTTTATTCGGCGGCGTCGCTTCCGCTTGGGCCGTATCTCGCAAATATAAATTTGATTATGATGATTCACTAGATGTTGTCGGCGTTCATGGCGTCGGTGGAATTGTTGGAATGCTTGCAATCGGTTTAATCGGCACAACAGCGGTAAACGAACTCGGTGGAAACGGTCTCTTCGTTTCTGGCTCACCATCTCTTCTCACCAAGCAAGTAATCGCAATCCTTTCAACCGCGGCATATTCATTTACCGCAACCTTCATCATCGCAAAAGTTATCCAGAAAACCATCGGATTTAGAGTCCGCCGTGATGTCGAACTTGAAGGTCTCGACACCACCACACACGCAGAATCTGCATATGACATCAACCCATTTACAAGTCGCTAACTAGAACTAGGATTAAATTATGAAACTGATTACCGCAATCGTTAAGCCAGCAAGAGTTGATGACATCAAAGTTGCTCTGCAATCAAATGGCATCCAAGGCATGACAGTTTCTGAAGCCAGCGGCTTCGGTCGCCAAAAGGGCCACACCGAGATCTATCGCGGCGCGGAATACATCGTTGATTTAATTCCAAAAGTTCGAATCGAAGTACTCGTAGATGATGCAGATTTAAATCGCATCCTTGATCTCGTCGTGAATACTGCAAATTCTGGAGCAATTGGTGATGGCAAAGTCTGGGTCACACCAGTTGAAACCGTGGTCCGAGTTCGCACTAACGAGAGAGGATCTGACGCGCTTTAGGCTTTTGCGCACACCCCTTCGCGCTGATAGGGTCTGCGATGCGTTCGAAGTTCCCCCTTTGAATGAGCTCGGGTTGTTAGCTCAGTTGGTAGAGCAGGTGACTCTTAATCACCGGGTCGGGGGTTCGAGTCCCTCACAACCCA
>CAEZZG010000016.1_pt1 | contig 20149 bp, 19 predicted proteins | sample 7266311 | NCBI WGS metagenome assembly CAEZZG01 (sample SAMEA6813955, study PRJEB35770) | uncultured Actinomycetes bacterium | biome: Freshwater; feature: Freshwater reservoir; material: water | place: Czech Republic | collected 2016-08-15 | depth 30m m
AAGGTCCGCTACAACAGCTGAACCAGCAGAACCTTCGGCACGTGCATACGCAGTAAGTGTGCGTTGTAGATATGAACCGAACCAAGCAATGTGTTGACCGGTGTAGTTACGGTTTGGATCAGCGTGTGTCCAAGCTTCGGAGTGAGTCAAATAAGTGATCGTTCCACCCTTTGATGAACCACCGCTGCTCATCTTTACTAGTCCACCCGCAACAACTGCAAGTGCTAGAACCGCAACGATTGCGATGCTAGTAGATTTTTTGACTCTAGCCATTCTTTCTCCTTTTCATAGCCTTGGTTTGTATTACTTTTTTAGCTCTGTTCTGACTTTGGATCTAGTGCATCTCGAATTGCATCCCCCAATAAATTGAAGGAAAGGACAACCAAGATTAACGAAATGGCCGGAACAAAGAAATAGGTCGGCTCGTTCAAAATGTACTTAGTTGAGTCAGCGATGATCAATCCCCACGTGGCAGAGGGTGGCTGAACGCCAATTCCGAGGTATGAGAAGACTGCTTCGGCGGCCAAGTAGCCAGGGAGCGCCAATGAGACATAGACGATCACTGGAGTCCAAAGATTTGGCAGTAGTTCCCTAAAAATAATTCTGCGGTTAGATGCGCCGAGTGCCCGCGCAGCGATTACATAATCTCGCTCACGTAGCGACAGAACTTGAGAGCGAATAATTCTTGAAAAATAGGGCCAGCCAAAGAAGGAGAGAATAATAATTAGGTAAAGAATTCGAGCGCCGTTATCTCTAGCAATTCCGGATTTTTCAATTCGTTGGATCATAGGAACGCTTAGCGCAATAATCATAAAGAACGATGGGAATGACAGTAGAAAATCGGTAAAACGTCCGAAGATCGCATCCACACGTCCACGGTAATAACCAGCAACTATCCCAATCATTAATCCAATTGCAACAGTTGCAAATGTGGAGATCACAGCAACCATGAAAGAGATCCGGGAACCATACATAAGGCGAGCGAGTAAGTCGTAACCAATTCCAGGCTCAACGCCGAGTGGGTGATTCAAACTAATTCCACCGAGGCGTCCGATAGTTTCACCGCGCGCAGTAATCGCATTTGCATCGCGTTCGGTTGGGCTTACATTAATTATCCAGGCAATAACTGGTGCAAAAATTGCAATAAATGCGATTGAAAATGACGCGACCGCTGATGGAATTGCAATCTTGTTCGCTTTAAAGCGTCGCCAAGCGAGTTCTCTTGGACTTCGGCTAACTAGTCCTGTGTCCCCAACTCTTCCTGGATGCATCCTGTGAACACTAGTGAACAGTGCGCAGGTTTACAAGGATGGTTGGGTTACAGCAGAAGGGTGAAATTTACTTTAAGTGGCTTCGCTCACTTAGCCCACGCAGCGCCCGCAGGCCATCTGATCCCCAGGTATTTACTGTCGTAATACTGCATGGCAATACATCTAAGTGATAGACGCTCTCTAGTGGAGCTCCTAAAACTACGGCGACAAGAGTTCTAATCACATAATTATGCGTAACGACAATAATTGTTTTGCCCGGATGCTCTAAAACTAAATTAGTAAGTGCAAGTTCAGATCTTGCCGCAACATCTTCATAAGATTCGCCTCCTGATCCCGCCGGAGCCGCTGTACTTGAAACCCAGGCAAGCCATTCATTTGGATAGAGTTCTTTAACTTCCGGAATATTCAATCCATCCCATTCACCAAAGCCTGCTTCACGCCAAGCCTCATCTAGTTCAATTTTCAAACCAGTTGCTTTCGCAATTCGCTCTGCAGTTTGTACGGTGCGAACCATTGGAGAAACAATTAAAAGATCAGCCTTGCGCGCTCCAAGTTCTTTTGCGACTGCTTCGGCTTGAGCAATTCCCTCAGCACTTAACTCGGGGTCTGAGCCATCTCCCCCAGAAAATCGGCGCTCCGGTGTCAAAATAGTTTCACCATGTCTTACGAAGTAAATAACAGTTGGCTTCTCACCAGAGACAAGTCGTTCAACTAAAAAGTTCTTCTGTAGTGGGGCATCGGTACTTACATCGCCATCTAACGCTTTATTTGCAAGACGATCAGCATGTGAATTTTCATCGCGTGGTATCCACTTATAAGTTACTAATTCATGTGGGTGGGCATCACGTGCCAACTTTGCAAGTTCGCGCATATCAGGGTGCTTTATCTGCCAACGCCCTGACATCTGTTCAACAACTAGCTTTGAATCCATTCGCGCTTCAACTGTTGCAGTTGGGTCAATCTCATTTACTTTACGAAGTGCGGCAAGGAGTCCGCTGTATTCAGCAACATTGTTTGTAGCAATACCGATTGTTTCAAAGAGTTCGTGCAGAATTTTTCCATTTTCAGAAACCACTGCGCCGTAGGCAGCAGGTCCAGGATTTCCACGAGAACCTCCATCGGCAGAAATAACAAAAGCGCGGCCCATTTAAATTCGCACCAAGATTCGTCGACATTCTTCACAGCGCAAAACTTCCTCGGAATCCAAGGATTTAATGCGCTCCATTTCGACTGCATTTATCGCCAATCGACAACCATCACAAGTATTGCCAATTAAAAGCGCGGCTCCAATTCCCCCGCCACTTGCCTTAACTTTTTCATACAACTCAATTAGCGCGGCATCAATCTTTGGTGCCAATAAAGTGCGCTCAGATTTCTTCAGTGCTATCTCTCGATCAAGTTCTGTGACTGCATTCTCTAGTCGAATATTTATCTCAAGCTCTAACTTCTTCAAGCCCTCTTCATCGCTCTTGATGACTGCAACTTTCTCCTTCGCAGCATCAACGTTCATCATGATTTCTAATTCGCCATCTTCAAGTTCAGCCTTGCGCTTTGCAAGCGTCGCCAACTCGTGTTGCAGCTGTTCTAGCTCTTTCGGAGAAGCGCTTCCACCTGAAAGTCTCGCTTCATCCTTCGCCATTCGATCTGCCACGGATTCAACATCAACTTCGCTACGTCTTAAATCAATTGTTACATCTGCAAGTTCGGCCTCGGCCACAACGAGAAGTTCATCGCTAGTAGAAAGTCGGGAAAGGATTGCGGTGAGTTGTTCGCGTTCTGGCAAAGTTTTCAATTTATGTGTTGCCTGCATAATCGCAGTATCGATACGTTGTAATTCGATGAGGTTATTCTGGTCAGAAACAGAGGCTTTCACATAGACCTCACTCTCGCTCGAGACTTTGAAACCAACTTCTATGTAATTATTTTTTAACTGGTGGGCGGTGAGGGTTTCGAACCCCCGACATCCTCGGTGTAAACGAGGCGCTCTACCACTGAGCTAACCACCCCAAACGTACTGCCGCACTCTACCTGCAGATTGGCAGTATTAAAAATTCATTGCGTTTTTTATTAAAGTGCTGCGAGCGCTGCCTTGTAATCAACCAAGTTACGAGCATCTCCGAGGCCATTTACTACCTGCCAGCGAAGAACTCCTGCCTTATCGATAATGAAAGTTCCACGTGTTGCGCAACCACGCTCTTCGTTGAATACGCCATATGCCTTTGCTGCTGCGCCATGTGGCCAGAAGTCTGCAAGAACTGGGAAGTTATATCCCTCTTTTTCAGCGAATGCTTTCTGCGCATACATTGGATCGCAAGAGATTGCGATTAGTTGAACATCATCATTTTGGAATGCTGCTAAATCATCGCGCAGTCCACAGAGTTCACCAGTACAAATTCCTGAGAATGCGAAAGGATAGAAAAGCACTACAACGTTCTTTGAACCTTTGAAAGATGAAAGCGCAATGTTTGCACCATGTTGATCCATTAAATTAAATTCTGGTGCCGCTGATCCAATTGCTAGTGACATGTACGCTCCTAGTTATTTACGACTGGCTTTTCTGGCAACCAATTTAGTCGCAGTCCAATCCGTACCGATGGAGAAGGATACAGTCTGTGAGAGCCCGGCAGTCGGGGCAGCTTCTTGAATATCACTTGGTTCGACATGGCCATCTCGATTTACCTTCGGAGTTAAAAGCCAGATTGGTCCGGTCTCAGATAAATATGTGAGTCCATCCATCAAATCATCAACGAGATCACCATCACCATCACGCCACCAGAGAAGGACGGCATCGACAACTTCGGTTGCGGCATCTTCGATAAATTTTGTGCCAGTTCGCTTTTCTATGGCACTGCGAAATTCGTTGTCACAATCGGAATCGAGTCCGATTTCAAGAATCAACTCTCCTGGTTCAAGAGCGAGACGTTCAACAATCAGATCTACCCCCATTGGGGTTCTGCCTCCTTTCGTGAGTAGGAGAAGTCCACCGAACCTTTGCCAATTGCGCAAGAGGGGCATAAAAATAGAGCAGAAATTAAGTGGAAAGTTGGCGGCAAATTCATGGAAAGATAACGCCATGAGCGCAAACGACCAGGCCCCTGACCATTTAATCGATCAGCTAGTCGACACCGATCCTGCGGAGACCGCAGAATGGAAGCAGTCGCTCGATGCCGTATTAAAGAATGCTGGTCCAGTTCGTGCACGTTACTTAATGCTCGCAATGTTGGATCGTGCCGGTGAAAATAATCTTGGAGTTCCAGCGCTTCGCGCAACTGATTACATAAATACAATTCCACCAAAACAAGAACCAGATTTCCCTGGTGATGAAGCGATCGAACGTCGCATCCGCGCATTTATGCGTTGGAACGCCGCGATAATGGTTCACCGCGCACAACGTCCAGGCATCGGCGTTGGCGGACATATTTCTACATATGCATCCTCGGCTTCACTATACGAAGTTGGATTTAATCATTTCTTCCGCGGCCGAAATCATGCTGGTGGCGGAGATCAAATTTTTTATCAAGGTCATGCAAGTCCTGGAATGTATGCGCGTGCATTTCTTGAAGGGCGTTTAACCGAACATCAGATGGATGGCTTCCGCCAAGAGCTTTCACATGAAGGTGGTGGACTTTCTTCATATCCACATCCTCGTTTGATGCCAGAGTTCTGGGAGTTCCCAACTGTTTCAATGGGTATCGGACCAATCAATGCAATTTATCAAGCGCGCTTTAATCGTTACCTACAAGGTCGGGGAATTAAAGATACGAGCGATCAGAATGTCTGGGCTTTTCTTGGAGACGGTGAATGTGATGAGCCAGAAACTCTTGGCGCAATCAGCCTTGCTGCTCGCGAAGGTTTAGATAACTTAACTTTTGTAATTAACTGTAACTTGCAGCGCCTTGATGGTCCGGTCCGCGGTAACGGCAAGATTATTCAAGAACTAGAATCTATTTTCCGTGGCGCTGGTTGGAATGTTATTAAGGTTATTTGGGGCCGCGAGTGGGATGAACTACTTGCAATGGACCGCGAAGGCGCTCTTGTTGATCTAATGTCTAAGACAACCGATGGCGATTACCAAACATTTAAAGCCGAATCTGGTGCGTATGTTCGTGAACATTTCTTCGGTCGCGATCCTCGTACTGCGGCAATGGTTGCCGATTGGTCAGATGAAAAAATTTGGGCGCTAAAGCGTGGTGGTCATGATTATCGCAAGTTGTTTGCTGCTTATAAGCAAGCATCGGAACATAATGGTCGCCCAACTGTAATTCTTGCTAAAACAATTAAGGGCTGGACTCTTGGTTCGCACTTTGAAGCACGTAACTCAACGCACCAAATGAAGAAGATGACTCATGAAGATCTTCTAGCTTTCCGCGATACTTTGCAGATCCCGTTAACTGATGAACAAATCGATGCCAAGGCGCCTCCTTATTACCATCCTGGCGTTGATTCTCCGGAATATAAATACATGATGGAGCGACGTTCAATTCTTGGTGGTTCTATGCCATCTCGTCGTAAAGACTCTGCTCCCCTTGTTCAACCGCCAATTGAAACTTACGATGCTGTAGCACGGGGTTCTGGCCACCAGGAAATCGCAACAACAATGGCTTTTGTGCGGTTACTGAAAGATTTATTGAAAGATCCAAATATGGGTAAGCACTTTGTTCCAATTATCCCGGATGAGGCTCGTACCTTTGGAATGGATTCACTCTTCCCATCACTAAAGATTTATTCACCGCAAGGACAGAAATACACCTCTGTAGACCGCGAACTTATGCTTTCCTACAAGGAATCTACTTCTGGCGTAATTCTCCATGAGGGAATCAACGAAGCTGGTTCGACAGCATCATTTACTGCAGTTGGAACTTCATATTCAACTCATGATGTTCCGATGATTCCGCTTTACATCTTCTATTCAATGTTTGGCTTCCAACGCACCGGCGATGCTTTCTGGGCTGCGGCGGATCAAATGGCTCGAGGATTTGTTCTCGGTGCAACTGCTGGTCGAACCACACTAAATGGCGAAGGCTTGCAACACGAAGATGGTCATTCACATCTCTTGGCCTCAACCAATCCCGCAATCGTTTCTTATGACCCAGCATTTGGTTACGAACTAGGGCATATTGTTCGCGATGGTTTGAATCGCATGTACGGTGAGAAGAGCGAGAATATTTATTACTACTTAACGCTTTACAACGAGCCATATATGCAACCAGCACAACCAGAGAATTTGGATGTTGAAGGGCTGCTAAAGGGAATTTATCTCTACTCCCCTGCGACTAAGGGCAAGAAGAAAGTTCAACTACTTGCATCTGGCGTTGCCGTTAACTGGGCAGTTAAGGCTCAGAAACTACTTGCAGATGAGTGGGGTATCGCAGCTAGCGTCTGGTCAGTAACTTCATGGAACGAACTTCGTCGCGATGGCTTGGCTGTTGATCGACACAACTTGCTGAACCCAAGTGATAAGAAGAGCGCATACATAACTAAGAAGTTACGTGGTCAAGATGGTCCAGTTATTGCGGTCAGCGATTTCATGCGCGCAGTTCAAGATCAAATATCTCCATGGGTAGAGCAAGATTTCTATTCACTCGGAACCGATGGCTTTGGATTATCTGATACTCGAGGCGCACTTCGTCGTCACTTCAAAGTTGATGCTGAATCAATCGTTGTTGCCGCACTTTCACAACTTGCTGAAGCTGGCGAAATTAAAAACAAGGTAGTTCAAGAGGCGCTTGATAAATACCGCTTGAGTGACATCAGCGCAGCAGATCCAGGAAATACCGAAGGCTCTGGCTGATTAATCTTTAGTGGCTCGCCCTAGATATGAGAACTTCGAGGTCACAAGCAACATAATTGCAGGAATCATAAGGGCTATCGTCACGGAGGTAGCCTGCGCGACCCAAGAAATAGTAATTTTGATAAAGAAGGTTAATACCGCTGAAATCAGACCAAGTTGTGCGACAACAACACTACTTGGCAGGCTCGAATTTCTAAACGCAATCCCAAAGTATGTAGGAGACAAAATTGAAGAACCGAAGCCTCCTAGCGCAAATCCAAGTAAGGCAAGAGCGAAACCAAATTTCACATTAGTTTCTGCAACTATTGTTCCAAGTGGTACAAATGCGATGAAGCCGATTCCCCCAAGTAAGGGAAGAAATTTAAGTAGCTGGGCTTCAGTAAATGCTCTATGTAATTGCTGGACATTTAATCTGAAAATAATCATTGCCCCAATAAAGACGGTGTAGCCATAAATGCTTGCTGATGCGCTCATGCCAATTGAATCTCGAGAAAATATGGCAGCCCAATCTTGAATTGCGAATTCCATCTGCATAGCTAAAACCATGGTAATTGCAATTACTGGTTGACTTTTTATGGAGATAATCAAACTGGCAAATGAAATTCTTGGAATATCGTTTTCATCATCAGATTTATCGATGAAGTAAGGCGTTGACTTGGAGATTCCATATAAGGTTGCGAGCCACATTGCGAGTTCCAGCACATCGATATGCCAAGCAAGTGATACATATGGAGTTATTACGATAGCAATTACTGCAGTTAAAAGTGCACCAAGGCTCCATAAACCGTGCAACTTGGGCAGTATCAACTCGCCAATCTCTTCCTGTCGATGAATTGCTTGGCTGTTATTGGAAATATGAAAAGAAACCCAAAAGAGGGCTATCAAAATATTCGCAGCCAGCCAGATTAAGGGGCTCTTAATGTGAGGTACCGCAGCCATCGTTGCAAATAATCCAGTCGATGCCACAAGAATTACTGGTTTGATTCCAATTTTATGAACAATATTTCCAACAAACATAAATGCAATCAATGAGCCAATTCCACCAAGTGTTAAGTAGGTACCAAAAACTCCATTGCTCAGATTCAGATTGTCGCGGATCTCGGGAAATCTCGTAGAAGTTGCCATCGTACCAACACCAAAAGGTAAGAACAGCAGATTTAGCGCTCTACGTTCGGTCTTGGAGAATTTAGATTTCAATAGAGCGCACTCGCAAGTTCTTTCCGTGCCGAAATTAAATCCGGATCTGATGGGTCAACTAGCATAAAGAGTTCTAATAAATGTTCCCGAGCGTTTTTCTTATCATCGCCAACACTAATCTTTATTAATTGAATCAAACGAGTAAAGGCCTCTTTATTAAGTCCACTAGCAATTTCGACATCTGCGGCCTTCAATTGAACTGAAATTTCATTTGGATTAACCGTTGCAAGAGTTAGGACTTCCTTAGGATCCAAATCTTTTACCCTAATTATTAGCTCGGTTTGGGCTAAGCCAAGTTTTGCCAAATTGTCTCCGGGTTTACGGGCTAACCATTTCTCATATTGGGCTTTCGCGCCAGCCAGGTCACCTTTTTCCAAAGCATTCATCGCTGCAATCTCTTCAGGTTCCATGGGTGCTTCAATAACTTCAGATTTCGCTAGCGCTTCGCCAACGCCTCGTTCTGCTGCAAGTCCAATGACTTTATCTATAACTAAACGAACTTGTTCAGCCTTTGGTACAGCTTCAAATAGCGGAACCATCTGTTCCTGGATAATCGCGATTGCAATCGGAACAGATTGAATTTGAAGCGCCTGGGCAACTTGGACTTCGGTATCAACGTTGACAGTTCCAAGTATCCAAGCAGGCTCGCCACTCGGAAGTACATCAGCCTCTTGAAACTTACCCATAACTTCAAGGAGTGAAATAGCTTCGGCACTTCGCGGCGACCAACAAATAAGAATTACAACTTTTTGATTTGATGCTGGTAAAACTTCGGAAACTAAATTGGCTTGAGTAACTGGAATTCCAGGTGTTGCGATTTGTTCTGCCGGTGGCTTACCGAGGCTACTTAGATCCACTGCGCTTGCGAAATTCTTTGGCAGCGAAGGCAAACTCATGCGTCAATACTAGTCAATTCTCGTTGGAAATTTGGAGAAAGCTATTTTGAAGGAGGTTCGTGGATCCCTGGAACACTAACCCCAACATAGGTTCTAAAGGGCAGAATATTTTCAATGTAATCCTTTGTTGCAAAATCTAGACCTAAATCGTGTCCCGCTTGCTCGCCCAAATACCAACGATGTTCGAGAATTTCATGGAACATCTGAGTTTGTTCAACACGATCTTGTAGCTCACTTGGTACTTGATTCATTACATGGTGATAGGTGTCTCGAAGCCATCTGCGCGCACTGTCATGAATTGGTGGTTTTGGAGTTGCCTCACGACCGCGAAAGCGATCAAAGGATGCAAGCAACCGCTTTGCCTGAAATTCTTCAGCATGAATACCGAGAAGTTCTAGTAAACGATTTTGGTGATAGCCAGCTGCCACAAGTTTTGGTTGAAACTTTAATTCACCTTTGTCGCCGTTAATTGAAACTTCGACTTCTTCAACGGCAAAACCGAGGTCCTGCAATTGACGCATTGCACCTTCAACTGCGTGGCGATCATTTGGATCAAGAATTTGCGGTTCGCGAAGTGCTTTCCAAAGTCTGCGATACCTTTTTATAACACCTTCGCTTGCGCGTACCGGATCCATATCTGTTGTTAAAACTCCAGCAATCTTTAAATCTTCAAGTTCGGCAGCTACGTTAAAAAGTGAAATATCTAAATCATGTTCGCGTTGGCCATCTGTAAGTTGAGTTTGAAATTCTCCAGTTTCTGCATCCACAAGGTAAGCCGCGAATTGATCGGCATCGCGACGAAATAAAGTATTTGAAAGTGAGCAATCCCCCCACCAGAATCCAAGAAGATGAAGGCGAACCAATAAAAGTGCAAGCGCGTTAGCCATATTTGTAATCTCGTGCGGAGTTATCTCAGCGCTAAGAATTACCCGATAGGGCAGAGAGAATGGTAAGTAGTGAGTAACAAGTGCCGCAGGAAGTTCATTGCCATCTTGATCTGTTCGATTTTCGATGACTGCAACTGGTTCTACGCAGGGCGCTTCCCGGCTGTTTAACTCTCTTAGGAGTGCGTATTCGCGGTTAGCAAATTCTGGAACTGTTTCCTTGATCGCAAAAATTGGTGAATCGTGGTTTTCATTGACTTTAATTAGGCGAACAATGTGTCGAGAAATACCGCGCATATCTGTAAGTGAGGAATCTTCTGGCCACACTTCAAGTTGTTTTGACCAAGGCATCCGAGCCAGCGAAGACATCTCTTCCGCAAGTCCAGTTATTCGTAGGTCAGCCACGGGGCCATTCTCTCCTATTTTTTCGCAACGCGACGTTAAAATAACGCCATGGCAAAGTTAAAACCAATCTTAAAGCGACCTACTCTCACCAGAAAAAAGAAGGCAGTTGCCCCGGAAGATTTTGGAACCATGGGTGAACCCTTAAATCATTCGCATCCCTTCTATTTTGGTTTTCTTGCCGCATCGGGCGCAGTAATAGCCATCACACTTCTTCGCGCATTGGCATCTGCAAGCCAAGTATTTGTTCTAATTGTCATATCTCTCTTCTTCGCCATGGGACTAAATCCGGCAGTGAATTTTTTTGAAAGGCGCCGGTTAAGTAGATCTATGTCTGTTGCCGCTACCGTCTCGCTTGTAGTGGCTTTCGTAGGATTATTCATCTGGGTCGCAGCGCCACTAATTGTCGATCAGGTAAATGCCCTTATTCATAACGCACCACAGATGATTTCGGATTTAAAGAACAATTCGACCATCAATGATTTGAATGCTAATTACGGAATCATCGATACGATTCAAAGCAAAGTGCAATCATCTATCAAGGATGGAAAATTTGTAATCGGCGCCTTTGGTGGCGTAATCGGCGTTGGTAAGGCCGTTATCTCTGGCGCACTTTCGGCGCTGACAATTCTTGTGCTTACTCTCTATTTTCTAGCTTCACTTCCAACTGTTACTGAAGATGCCTATCGATTGGTTCCAGCAAGTCGTCGGGAACGTGTTGCGAAGATAAGTGATGCGATTATTTTCCGAGTCGGTGCCTTCGTCGGTGGCCAAATAACAATCTCCTTCTTCGCCAGCATATTTATTTTCATACTTGGGTTGGCTCTGGATCTACCTTACAAAGCCGCATTAGCTCTGGTGGTTTTTGTTTGTGGCTTAATTCCTTTAATTGGCCACTTCATCGGCATGACGATTGTTACCTTGATTGCCCTAACTGATTCACCGCTGATTGCCGCAATTGCACTCGCCTCTTATATTATTTATGTGCAATTTGAAAACTATGTTCTTACGCCGAAGGTTATGAAACGTTCACTTTCGATACCTGGTCTCGTAACAATTATTGCCGCACTAATTGGTACATCTCTTCTTGGTTTGGTCGGTGGAATCTTGGCAGTGCCATTAGCTGCTGCTGTTCTACTTATCCTTGATGAAGTTGTTTATCCCCAAGCCGAAAAAAACTAAAACTCGGTTGGTAGCGGCAACCTTGCTGGTGCAATAATTTTTGTGATTTCAGCAAGCACGCGATAAACGGCAGGTTCACCAACCCATAGGTGTTTTGCGCCATCAACGTTTATTAAATTAATTTGTGGAATCACAGCAAAAGCAATTGCGGCTGCATCTGGTTTTAAATAATCATCATGCTCTGGAATTAAAGCAGTGATCGGTCTGCCATCTTTGGCCCAAAATTCTAAATCTGCGCCATTCGTTTCAAGTAGTGTTGGGCTCAATAAAATTAGCCCAAGTACCCGGGGATCTCTTGCATATTTAAGAGCCAAATTTGTTCCGAAGGACCATCCCATTACCCAAAGTTTTTCCACGCCAATTTCATTAAATGAAAATTCAATCGCTGCTTCGACATCAAATTTTTCAGTAACGGTTGCACCATATTCACCCTCGCTAGTGCCAGCCTCCGAAGTAGTGCCGCGGGTATTGAAACGGATAATTTCGATACCTGCCATATCAGGAAGACGGTTCGCAGCCTTCTTGTAAATGTGGCTATCCATCATCCCCCCGCCAGTCGGGTTTGGATGCAGGCAGAGAATTGATCCGATTCGATCGCCAATGGGGGTTGCCACTTCGCCAATTAAATTCAAGCCATCAGCGGTTCGAATTGTTATTGGTCTGCGACTTGCCGGCAACACAGTGCTTGGGCGTATTAACTCTGACACGAAATAAGTTTAGTCTTACGCAATGGAAACCTTTACATCAAACACATTTCAAAGCCACAATCCGGTAGATGGCAGCGTTATAGCTAGCTATCCCAATACTTCTGCTAGCGAAGTAAGTACTGCAGTAGATAGAGCTCGCGTGGCAAGTATCGCGTGGCAGGAACTTGGCTTTCGTGGTCGCCGTAAAGTCTTACTTAAATGGGCAGCATCTATAACTAATAGCGTTGATGAGATTGCCGAATTAGTGCGCGCTGAAACTGGTAAACCAATTAGTGATGCAACTTTGGAAGCAACTCTGGCACTTGGCCATTTAGCTTGGGCTGCAAAGCATGCAGAGAGCGTTTTATCAAAGCAACATCGGCCATCTGGCTTGTTGATGTTTAATATGAAAACTAATGTAACGAGAGTTCCCTTGGGAGTCGTAGGAGTTATTGGACCTTGGAACTATCCAATTTTTACGCCAATGGGTTCAATTTCTTACGCACTTGCTGCCGGGAATACCGTCGTTTTCAAACCAAGTGAATTCACACCAGGTGTTGGGCAGTGGCTTGCAACTAGCTTTGCAAACATCGCACCGTTCGCGGATATCTTTACTTGTGTAACTGGCTTGCCTGAAACCGGAAAGGCACTTACCGAATCTGCCGTAGATAAAATCTCTTTCACTGGTTCAACTAGAACTGCGAAGAAAGTCGCAGCCTCTTGCGCCGAACGAATGGTTCCAGTAGTTCTTGAATGTGGTGGCAAGGATCCAGTATTGGTTGCAGCAGATGCCGATATTGATCGCGCTGCGGAGTACGCCCTCTGGTCTGCGATGTCTAACGCCGGACAAACATGTATCGGCGCTGAAAGAGTTTATGTAGTCAACGAAGTCGCCGATAAATTTATTGCGAAGATAACTGAATTAGCTAAGCAAGTTCATCCAGGCAAAGATGGAAATTATGGGCCTGCCACTATGCCTTCACAATTAAAAGTTATCCAGAGCCATATTGATGATGCGGCTGCAAGAGGTGCGAAGTTTGTAATCGGTGGTGTTGATTCAGTTAAGGCGCCATTTGTGGAACCAGTCATCATGATCGATGTTCCAGAAGATTCAACAGCAGTAACTGAAGAAACTTTTGGGCCCACTCTTGTAATTAATAGAACTGCAGATATGGCCGAAGCTATTCGCTTAGCAAATGCCACTAGATATGGCCTTGCCGCATCTGTCTGGTCAAAGCGCAATGGTGAAAAAATCGCAGCGCAATTGCAATGCGGAATGGTCTCTGTTAACTCTGTAATTGCCTTCGCAGCAATAGCATCCGTGCCATTTGGCGGCGTGAAAGATAGTGGGTACGGTCGAATTCATGGACCTGAAGGATTAATGGAGTTCACATATCCAAGAACAGTTGTTAAAACACTATTTAATATTCCAATAGTTTTCACAACATTTGGTCGAACTAAGTTTGCAGATAAATTTATTAAAGTTGCAATAAAGACTCTGCACTCAAAAGGTATTGGCTAAAACTTAATAACGTGGTGCGCCTTTTGATCTAAGAGTTCTTGGCTTGCGATCGCCGCGCTTGGTCCAACAAGCCGTGTGCCAATGCCTTCGTGATTCAACATCTTCTTCCAGCCAAGCAACGGTATGAGGTGTTGCGGTTGGAATTAATTGGTCGCATCCAGGACAGCGATATGGTTTAGTCGAAGTTGATCCCGTGATTCTGCGGACTCGATATACGCCTTCAGAATGTTCCTCAATCATCTCCCCCGATAATGAAATATCGCGCTCCTCATCGTTATTAGCGCCCCGTTTCTGGGACCTTTTGGGATGGTTTCTACGGGGGCTCACACTCCTATTCTCTCGCGGCCATTCCGATAATCCCAACTTTTAGGGCAAGATATTGACGTGGTAAATGAATTAGCAATATCCGTCAAAGGGCTTACAAAGAGCTATCACAGCCGAGCCAATGGGAAAAAAGTTGCGGTTGATGGCATCGACCTTGAGGTAAAGGTCGGCGAAATCTTTGCAATCCTTGGGCCAAATGGCGCCGGTAAAACCACAGCAGTTGAGATTCTTGAAGGTTATCGCGATCGCGACGGTGGTGAAGTTAAAGTCCTTGGCCAAGATCCCGCAAAGCTTGGAAACGATAGTTGGGCTTGGCGCAATCGAATTGGCATCGTTCTGCAGTCAACAAATGATTCGCAAGATTTATCAGTGTCTGAAACTGTCCATCACTTTGCAAATTACTATTCCAATCCTCGTGATCCTGAATCTGTAATTCATGATGTTGGGTTGAGCGAGAAAACTAACGCCCGGATTCAAAGTCTCTCCGGGGGCCAGCGCAGGCGTCTTGATGTTGCACTCGGAATCATCGGAGGTCCTGAAATTCTATTTCTGGATGAACCTACGACAGGTTTTGATCCAGAAGCCCGCCGTGCATTCTGGGTTTTAATTCGCAAATTGCGAGATGAAGGAACAACTATTTTACTTACAACACATTACTTAGATGAAGCTGAAGCTCTTGCCGATCGCGTTGCAGTTATTTCGGATGGCAAGATTATAGAAATTTCAACTCCAGAGAATCTTGGTGGCAGAAATACCGCTAAGGCACGAATTAATTGGCTTGAAAATGGAAGCCGCCAGGAGATTGAAAGTGATTCTCCTGCTGCTGAAGTTGCAAAACTATCGGCCAGATTTAACGGCGAAGTTCCAGAGCTAACTGTGATTCGACCATCACTTGAGGATATTTACTTGAAAATGATTGGCAATCAATGAAACCCAATACTTTAAAGGTTGGCTTCCTTCGAGGTGGCCTAGAGATTAAACAGTTCTTGCGCCAACGTGAATCTGTCGTATTCACATTGCTGTTCCCAGTCGTATTACTCTTTATCTTCGGTTCGGTATTCAAAGGTGAAGTCGGACCTTCTGGCGTAACTTTCAGTCAGTATTTTCTTGCCGGAATGATTGCATCTGGACTTGTGAACACAGGATTTCAACAACTTGCAATCATGATTCCTATTGAACGAGATTTTGGGACACTTAAGAGATTACGCGGAACACCAATTTCTCCAGTCTCATATTTTATGGGAAAGATGATTATGGTCTTCGCGGCGATGATTGTTCAGATCACCGCCCTGCTAATTTTTGGTGTTCTCTTCTTTGGACTAAATCTTCCAACTTCAATGAATAAGTGGCTGGAATTTACCTGGCTAATTTTATTGGGAAGCATCTGCTCTGCGATTCTAGGAATCGCATTTTCCGCAGTACCGAAGAGTGGCCGTGGTGCATCGGCGGTTGTTTCGCCAATCGTTATTATCTTACAATTCTTTAGCGGAGTATTCTTTGTCTTTTCTGACTTGCCATCATGGATGCAACAATTTGCTGCGCTCTTTCCATTGAAGTGGTTAACCCAAGGAATGCGATCAGTATTTCTCCCCGATGGATTTGCAAGCCAAGAAGTTGCCGGTAATTGGGAAGTATCCCGAATCGCAATTGTTTTAATTGTTTGGTCCGTAGTTGGAACACTCTTAGCGCTGCGTTCTTTCAAGTGGTCTGCTGAGTGAGAAAACTTGTAAGTCTGGCACTTGTGGCCTGCCTTCTTACTCCTACTAGCGCAGAAGCAGCCACTAAAAAACCCACACCGAAGCCAATAACTACTAAAGCCAAAGTTGTTTCAAAGCCAGTGGTCAAGAAGCCGGTAGTTAAAAAGAAAGTTGTGCCAAGGAAAAAGCCACGAGTAAAACTAAAACCGAAAGCACCAATTAAATGGCCACCACCAGGATTTGAAAAGAAGGGTGAGCTTTATGCAAAGACTGCGACACCTAAGGAGCTATTAATTGCTGGAAGTGAAAACAAGTACATTCAGGCGAATTTAATCGCAAAGTGTCATACCACTGCTTGCCTGGGCATATTTGTTGGCTCTGAAACTGGATGCGACTGGTGGGAAATTAATTCAAATGTCTTAGGCGTTGATCCTAATGATCCAACCCAGAGGATAATTTTTGGTTCACTTATTACATTGGCCACGGGTTCAAAAGCTAAATCGATAAAACCAATTCTGCTTATCAGCGATGAACCAATTGCAGATGGTTTAGGAATTGGTGCCTACACCGCAAATTGCCGAATCGGTTCTCCGATCGGAAAGATCCCTAGCGATACCTACACAAAGAGCCCAGCTAGAAGTTAGCGGTTGGCTCCGGGGACCCAGAGCACATCGCCTTGAGCTTTATTTTCATGGCGAGCAAGTACGAATAACAAATCTGAAAGTCGGTTTAAATACTTTGCAGTTAGTGAATTAACACCTCCACCAAATTGGTGAATTGCGTGCCAAGTATTGCGCTCCGCGCGACGAGTTACGGTTCGTGCGACATGCAATAACGCAGCGGCAGGTGTTCCGGATGGCAGAACAAAGCTACGTAATTCTGCTAGTGAAGAGTTGTATAAATCAATCTGTTCTTCGATATATGTAACTTGTGATTCGATAACTCGAAGTGGCTCAATCTTTGGTTCATCCACTACTGGGGTACAGAGATCTGCGCCGACATCGAATAAATCATTTTGAATTCGGATTAATAATTTAGCAATCTGCGGGTCTGAAATCTGGCCAAGTGCCAGAACTACACCAATCGATGAATTCGCTTCATCTACAGTTGCGTAGGCTTCCAACCGCGGGTCATTCTTTGAAGTGCGGCTCATATCCCCAAGTGAGGTTGTGCCATCATCGCCAGTTTTTGTATATATCCGCGTTAGATTTACCATGGGGTGAGCCTAATTGACTCACTACGATTAGACCACTCGAAACGACGAAGCTGGAGGTGATCGCTATGGAAAATACAAATGAATATTTCCAAATAGTTGGCGGCGCCCGGCTTGCCGGTGAAGTCACTGTATATGGCGCAAAGAATTCTGCCCTTAAATTAATGGCCGCATCACTTCTTGCCGTTGGTGAGACAATAATTGAAAATGTTCCTGATATTGCCGACGTTCATATTATGGAAGAACTTTTAACTCGTCTTGGCTGCAAATGTTCTTATGACCGAAAAGCGCTGACAATGAAGATTTTGGTTCCAGAAGTTCCGGGCCATCGCGCTGATTATGATTTAGTTCGCAAAATGCGCGCCTCGATAAATGTTCTTGGTCCGCTTGTAACCCGCGTTGGTGAAGTTGAAGTTGCACTTCCAGGTGGCGATGCAATTGGTTCTCGCGGAATTGATTTTCATATTAAAGGACTCACAGACCTTGGCGCCGAAGCGCATTCAGAACACGGATATGTAATTGCTACCGCACCAAACGGTTTAACTGGTGCTGCAATATCTCTAGATTTCCCAAGTGTTGGCGCAACCGAAAATATTATGACCGCCGCTGTACTTGCAAAAGGCATAACAACAATTGATAACGCGGCACGCGAACCTGATGTTGTTGATCTTGGAGAATTTCTAGTTGCTATGGGCGCAAAGATTGAAGGCCTCGGCACACCAGTCATAACAATCACTGGCGTTAAAGAACTTAAACCAACAACACATGCGACACTTTCCGATCGCATTGTTGCTGGCACTTGGGCCTTTGCTGCAGTTATGACCCAAGGTGACATAACAATTCATGGTGGTCGCCCCGAACACTTAGAAGTCCCACTAGATAAGTTAGTCGCGGCCGGTGCAGTAATCACAACAACGCCAGATGGATTCCGAGTTCGGATGGATAAGCGTCCAGTTGCAATTGATATCGCAACACTTCCCTATCCAGGTTTTCCTACGGATTTACAACCATTCGTAATCACCATGAATGCAATTGCTGAAGGAAATTCCATTGTTACCGAGAACGTTTTCGAAGGTCGCTTTATGTTTGTAAGTGAATTACAACGACTTGGCGCCGATATTCATGTCGACGGCCACCATGCCTCTATCGCGGGCAAAAAGCAGTTATCAGGTGCGCCGGTAGCAGCTACCGATATTCGTGCTGGTGCTGGGCTAGTTCTAGCTGGCTTAGTAAGTGAAGGAATCACAACAGTTGAAGATGCTTTCCACGTTGATCGTGGTTACCCTGGATTTGTAGAGGCGCTGCTATCACTTGGCGCAAAAGTTTCGCGCCACATCTAAATTATATGAATTCTCGAGATATGAAAACAATTTGGTACACAATATGAGATGGAAGTCGGCTAAATTATCCCTATTGGCACTATCTGTTTTCTTGCTAATTTTTGGCGCCGTGTATCTCATTAGTGAATTAAATGGCCCTCAATCTAAAGGGGTTTCGGTAACTTCGGTCCCAAAGACACCTAGTCCAACTTTCAGTGCAACAAATAGCACATCTCGAACTCCCACTGCTGAACCGACGCGTTCTGAGAGTCAAACTCCAATTCGGAGCAAGGAACCAAAATTGGAAAAAACTAAAAAACCTAAATTTACGATGACACCAACTCCTACGAAATCTTCGACAAAGCAAGTAGTGCCCGTTAAATTTGGAAATACAATTCCCATAAATGAGATTTATCCTTTTCCAATTGTTGGTAAGCAAATCGATCCGGGGTATTACCACAACAGTCAGGGGGCTTGTGATTTACTTGTATACGACAAGAAAGGTAACGAGATTTTTTCAGAACAGAGTGGAATTGGCCAACAAGTCATCATTTATCTGCAAGCTGAAGACCAAGTTCAAAACTATTGCATACTGAAAAAGGGCTTACCACCTATCTACCAAGGAGAAAACATACCAACGGGAATGCATATTATTAATGGTGACTTAAAGCCAGGAAACTACACAACAAGTAATAACTGTTTTTATTGGATAACAAAAGGAAATTCTGCTTTGGACTATACCCGCGGGGTCACTAATGACAACGATCAGCGATTTGCTTCAACAGCCAGCGTCGCATTCTCGATTGGAAACATAAATGAAGCCGTCTTTTTTCACAGTGGCTGTGGCGTGATAACTAAAGTAAGTTAATAGAATCTATCCCAAAAAAATTTTACTTTGGTTTGGGTTATTTTCTAATCAGTTGATTCACCGAGAATTGATACTCGGTTATTTGAAACAGAGATAAAGCCTCCATGGATATTGAATTCTTGCGTTGTTCCATCGGCAACCTTGATACTTACTTGACCATCAACTAGTACTCCAAGAAGCGGTGCGTGACCCGGTAGTACACCGATGTCACCTTCAAGTGTGCGAGCTGAAATCATCTTCGCCTCGCCAGACCAGACCCGCTTCTCTGGAGATACAACTTCAACAGTTAAGTTTGCAGACATTTGGGATTATGCCTTTGCCAATTCTGCTGCACGCTTTTCAACGTCATCCAAGCCGCCGCACATGAAGAATGCTTGTTCTGGAACGTGGTCGTACTTTCCATCTGCAAGTGCTTCGAATGCTGCGATTGTTTCTGTTAGCGGAACGAATGATCCTTCGATACCAGTGAAGACCTTTGCCACGAAAGTGTTCTGTGACAAGAAGCGCTGGATACGACGAGCACGCCCTACAAGAATGCGATCCTCTTCAGACAATTCATCAATACCAAGAATTGCGATGATGTCTTGAAGGTCCTTGTAGCGCTGAAGGATTTGCTTTACACGGTTAGCAACACGGAAGTGGTGCTCGCCTATGTAACGTGGATCCAAAATACGTGATGTTGAGTCAAGTGGATCTACCGCAGGATAGATACCAAGTTCGGAAATTGGACGAGACAACACTGTTGTTGCATCCAAGTGTGCGAATGTTGTGTGAGGCGCTGGGTCGGTGATGTCATCTGCAGGAACATAAATTGCTTGCATTGATGTAATCGAGTGACCACGAGTCGAAGTAATACGCTCTTGTAGCTGACCCATCTCATCGGCAAGTGTTGGTTGG
>CAEZZG010000017.1_pt1 | contig 20019 bp, 19 predicted proteins | sample 7266311 | NCBI WGS metagenome assembly CAEZZG01 (sample SAMEA6813955, study PRJEB35770) | uncultured Actinomycetes bacterium | biome: Freshwater; feature: Freshwater reservoir; material: water | place: Czech Republic | collected 2016-08-15 | depth 30m m
CGTATTCAAAACCCTTGGGGTGGTTTCTTCTTCGTTCTTCCATCAATCATCGCAATGGCGATCTTCGTTTACGGAATGATCGGATGGACCCTTAAATTCTCATTTAGCAATCGCACAAGCCCTTGGAAGAGAGACAACAGCTTTGCTGGTTTTGCCAGGTACACCGAACTTCTTCAAGACCCAGAATTTACTCACGCATTTTCAAACCTATTAAAATTCACAATTGTATTTATGCTCGGCACAATGATTTCAGGTTTAATAATGGCCCTTCTCCTTGAAAAGGGAATTAAGGGCGAAGGTTTCTTCCGCTCGACTTACCTATATCCCATGGCGATTTCCTTTATTGCAATGGGTACTTCTTGGCGTTGGTTAATGGATTCTGCGCAAGGCGAGAAAGCGACTGGTCTAAATTTAATTTTCAATAAAATGGGGCTAGGTTTTCTTGAGAACTCTTGGTACACATCGGTTTCTGGTTCGATGTTCGCAATGGCCCTCCCTGCAATCTGGCAGATGTCCGGTTATGTTATGGCTCTCTTCTTGGCTGGCTTCCGTGGAATTCCAGATGATCTTCGTGAAGCAGCTCGAGTAGATGGTGCAAGTGAATTTAAGATTTATCGCCACATTTTATTCCCACAACTAAGCCCAACATTCTTAACAGTTCTTATTATCTTGGGCCATATCTCAATGAAGGTCTTTGATTTAATCTACGGTATTGCATCTAAGGGTTATGTAACCAAGGTGCTTGCGATCTATATGTGGCAGGTGATCTTCGATTTCCAGAACTACGCAAAAGGTGCGGCAATCGCGGTTGTCATCCTCGTGATGATCGCCATCGTAGTTATTCCATACCTAATTTATGTAAACAAGACAGAGGAGGCGAAGTAAATGAGTTCAGATCTCGCATCCCGCGCATCGCAGTCAAAAGACATTTCGCGTAATAAGAAGAAGCTAGATGGTAAAGGTCAATTCTGGTTAGTCTTCCGTTATTTCGCGCTAACAATCCTCTTTGTTATCGCCGCGCTACCGATCTACATCATGGTGATTAACTCAGTAAAGGGAATCACGGGCGTAAATCAATCTGCTGCATTCGTTCCACCAACTTCTTTGAACTTTGGTGCCTGGGGCCCAACCTGGAAGATGTTGCGCGAACCAATGTTTCGTACCTTGGTATTCGTCCTTCAATCCTCAATAATCTCTGCAATCATCGGATCGATTAACGGTTACGTCTTTGCTAAGTGGCGCTTTAAGGGCTCAACTGTAATCTTTACAACGTTCCTTTTCGGTATGTTCATTCCATACCAAGCAATCATGATTCCACTTACCCAATTCAACAAGTGGGCTGGAATCGGCGGAACAATCTACGTTCTAGTTTTCGCTCACGTAATTTATGGAATTCCAATCTGTACCTTGATCTTCCGTAACTATTACCAAGCAATTCCAAATGAACTAATTGAAGCGGCTCGTGTTGATGGCGCTGGAATGGTCCGCATCTTCCGCACGATTATTCTTCCGCTTTCAATTCCCGGTTTCGTGGTTGTGCTTATCTGGCAGTTCACATCAGCCTGGAACGACTTCCTATTTGCCATCTTCTTAACTGGTGGTTCACCGAAGTTATCTGTTGCTACAACAGCCCTTAACTTCATCACCGGTTCTGGAAACCAGGTCTACTACGGAAATAACATGACAGCATCGTTGATTGTTTCAATCCCAACCTTGCTCGTCTATATGTTCCTTGGCCGCTACTTCTTGCGCGGTCTGCTATCTGGTTCCTTAAAGGGTTAGTTAAAACTTAAAGAACGCCATATTTCGCGAAGGCGGCGCTAGGGGACATTCCCTCTTTAACTGCCTTGCGGAATAAATTCTCACCCGAATTCTTCTCGATAACTGCTTCAACTACGGCATCGATTGCTGCGACCGGAATGATTGTGACGCCATCACTATCACCAACAATTAAATCACCAGGGTTTATCGCTACGCCATCAATCTCGCATGACACATTATGTTCAACAACTTCATATCGGCCATTGATATCAACCGGCAGAGTTCCAGTCGCAAATACTTTAAATCCCATCGCATCGGTTCGAGATAAATCCCGAGTCGGGCCATCTGTTAGTGCACCTGCCACACCTTTAAATGCACATGCAGTTGAGAGCAGCTCACCCCAAAGCGCGGCAAGTCCAGTGCGATTTGTCGGAGTTACATAAACCTGATCTTTGCCCACTGCATCAAGTGCTTTTAATAGCCCAATGTATGGAACCTCGGGAAATGAATTAACAATCTCTAAGCGAACTGGGAAGGCATATCCCATCATGATTCCAGAACCCGAAATCATATTGATATCTTCATTTAGTACTTGGCGGCCGTAACCCAATTTATCCAAGCAATCAGAGGCGAGTGCTGAGGTAAATATCTTGCGAAGTTCTACTAGATCATGTGCCACGTTTAGTTCCCCCAGTGTTTGGCGATTTTTTCCTTTAAGAATTCTGCACTATCAATCATGTTTTGCATGCCATCAACACCATCTTCAATACTGACCCAGCCAGTAAATCCAACGCTCTTTAACGTAGTGAAGATTGCATCGTAATCATTTAACCCTTGGCCGATAACACCATGCTTGAAAAATGAGACGTAACCAGCGGTTCCGCCCTCTAATTTACGGAGTTCTTCGATGCTGCCACCAGCAAGGTGTCGATCGCTTGCGCCAACCGTTAGAACTCGATGCTTTACTCGTTCTAGTAAATCAAGTGGTTCTTCACCCGCTGCTATTGCATTTGATGGATCGAATTGCACACCAAAGCGCGGTGAATCAATCCGTGAAACGAGATCAACAAAGACATCTTCCATCTGAGCGAACTCTGGTTCGGTCCAGAAATCATCTTTGTAGTGATTCTCAATAACCAAAATCATGTCGAGCTTCTCTGCCTCAACTAGACACTTCTCAATCGAATCAACGACATAACCCATGCCTTGCTCTTGGGTAATGTCTTTGCGGCGTTGGCCGGATAGAACACGACAATATTTAGCGCCAAGTTCGGCCGACATCCGAATGCTATGGATCTCGTGATCAACTTCCTTCTGACGCAGGACTGGATCTGGAATTGTGAAGTCAGGAGAGCAGCACATCATCGGAATAACCATTCCGGTTGCCTCAACATATTTGCGAATCTTCGGCCAATTAGCCTCATCTTTAAAGTCGGCAAAGTTGTTATACATCTCAAGGCCTTCTATGCCCATCGCTTGGGACATATCAATCCATTCATAAATACTTAACTTATCTGGCGCAACTAAATCCCGAATCCAGCCCTTAGGAAATGCTGCAATCTTCGGCTTTGTACTCATCCTAATTTCTCCGGATTTCTTCCAATGATTGTGAATTGTTCAAGGTCCACAACTGATCCAGTGAATGGTTTTGATTCATCACCTAACCAATAAATAGCTGCTTCCGCCATCTGTTCCGGTGTAGTCATAACACCAGATGGAATATCGGTGCGGTTTAAATCTTGTGGCCAACTTGGTTTCAAACCAACAGCAATCTTGTCCCGATATTCGCGTTCGGTTAGAACCCAACCAGGATTAATTTGATTTACTCGGACGCCATGAACGCCATTTGCATTCGCAAGGTTTCGAGTCATCGTCTGCATACCGCCTTTGCTGATGCTGTAGGCGAGAAGCTTTGATTCACCGGCATGGGCATTTATTGAACCAATATTTAGAACGCAACCACCCGTCTTCTTAAGCTCTTCGAAAGCGGCTTTGATTAGGAAGAGTGGCGCCGTTAAATTCACTTGAATCATTGCACGAAAGTGTTCAATCTCTTGCTTTGAAATATTTTCTCCGCCAAAGATTGCAGCGTTATTTACCAGACCATCAATCTTGCCAAAGGCGGCAAGTGCGCTCTTAACAATAGATTCGGGGGCGCTATCTTGAGTTAAATCCGCGATGCAAAGAACTGCGTTTGAACCCAGACGTTCAACAGTAGCCTTTCCTTCAGTCTCATTTATGCCATGGACTAAAACTTTTGCACCTTCGCGAATGGCAGCGGTTGCGATAGCAGCGCCGATACCTGATGTACCACCGGTAACGATTATTACTTTATCTTTTAGGCGCATCTTAAACCGGCTTAATTACAGATTTAATAAATTCACCAGAGGCCATCTTCTTGAATGCAGTTTCCCATTCTTCAACTGGAAAGGTTCCACCAAGAACTGGAGTTAAATCTAATTGCCCGGTACCAAGCATGCGAAGTGCACGTTCCCACATTGGCCAGTTATGGCTAAATGAACCCTCAAGTCGCACATTCTTCTGAACTAATTGATCGAGTGAGAAATTAACTGGTTGTGGGCCCCAACCAACTTTCGATATCCAACCATTAGGACGAATAACATCTAGCGCAATTTTCAACGTGGCTGAAACACCAGCAGCATCAACAACACCATCAGCACCAAGACCATCAACTTCCATCGCCCAATCTTTAACATCACCTATGACAACGTCGCAGCCATATTTCTTAGCAACTTCTAGCCGCGCTTTATCGCGTTCCAAACCGACGATTGCAACTTCGGCGCCAGCAAGTTTTGCCATTGCAGCAGATAAAATTCCAATCGGTCCTGGTCCCAAGATAACAATGCGATCACCTGGGCGAATATGGCCCGGTGCGATTGTCGCCGAGTATGCAACAGAGCAAGGTTCGGTCATTGATGCATGATCGAATGAGACGTTATTTGGAATCTTATGAAGCAAGCGGGCCGCTACTTTTACATATCTGGTCATTGCACCATTGACGCCATAACCAAAGCCTTTGCGACTTGGATCTAAGTTATACAAACCTTGGCGCGACATCGCACCGGACATATCCACAACAGCAGCAGTTTCGCTGACGATGCGATCGCCCTCTTTCCACTTACCTGCGGCGACAACGTTCTTACCGAGTTCTACAACGTGGCCACCGAATTCATGGCCTAAAACGACTGGATAATTGACGGGCCAAGAGTTTGTTCCCTCCCACTGATGCAAGTCAGAACCACAAACACTTGCTGCTTCGACCTGAACAATTACATCGTCATCGCCACAAGAAGGGCGATCTACTTCACGGACTTCAACGCTGTGGGGCTCGGATGAGAAATTAACTACACCTGCTGATTTCAATTATTTCTCTCCTTTTACTTTTACATCACCAAAGCCATGAACTGCTTCGCAGATCTTGCGCAGTACCTCTTCCACATCACCAGCGCCCTGGCTAAATGAATCTGCATCGATCGCAAGTGGAGCACCGATAACAACAAGGGGAGCGCCGTATGAAGGACAAGCGATTGCTTGTTCAAGTGTTAAACCACCAACTGCTTGCACCGGAACGCTTACTGCATCAACAACTTCACGCAATTGATCAAGTGGATTCATCCAAGGTTTGCCGGCTGCGGCAAGGCCACGACGTTCGTCATAACCAATATGGTGAATAACCATGTCACAACCAAGTTCTTCTAATTGACGTGCGCCCTCAACCATGTCTGGGCATCCTAAGTTATCGCCCATAACTTTTACACCATAATCTTTTCCAGCTTGGACAACACATTTAATTGTTTCAGGATGTGATCTAGCCATAACAACAACATGTGTTGCACCAGCCTTGGCCATCATTTCAGCTTCTAGATAACCGCCATCCATTGTTTTTAAGTCAGCAATAATTGGGTGGTTTGGAAACTCTTTTCGTAACGCCTTAACGCCATGTAAGCCTTCAGCCAGAATCAAAGGCGTTCCTGCTTCGAGCCAATCAACACCGGCTCTAACGGCGGTGTGTGCCATTTCTAGCGCTTCTTTAATATCGGTTAGATCGAGTGATACTTGCACAATTGGTTTCATGTTTGAAGTTTAGTTCAAAAGTGTCGAATTGACCCTTCCCTTAGCGAAAGATTATTGGTTAGATACTCACAAGATGTTCACGAATTTGGGAAGCTTCGCCGACTTAGAAAAAGTGCTCGAGTTTTCCCCACCAATTATTCCAAATATTGATACGGCCGGTTTAATTAAGTTATTTGGTCAACTTCCAAAATTTCCAACTGACTTTCAAATCAAACGTGGCAAGAGCCATTCACATGATGGCGTAACAATCACCGAAATAAGTTGGAGCACCGGATACGGTCCGCGCACCGAAGCCTTTCTTCTAGTGCCTGACGGCGTAAATACACCACTTCCAGGCGCGCTCTTTCTCCATAGCCATGATGATGTAAAAGAATTTGGTAAAGAGAAAGTTGTCGATGGCGTTGGTGATCTTCCCGAAAGCGCGGCTTGGGTTAAGCGCGATCATTACGGAAATCGCGGAGCAGCAAATGCCTTAGCCAAAAAAGGATTTGCAGTCTTAGCTTTTGATTGTTTCATGTGGGGATCGCGCAGATTTAAAAAGGAGGATATGCCCGCTCGACTAATTGAGTTACTTGGTGCAAAAGATTATGAACGCCTCTCGGTAATGCACGAATCAATGGCGCTCTCTAAATATTTGAGTCTCTTTGGAACAACACTTTCCGGCCTACTTAACTTCGATGATCGCGTTGCTTTGGAAGTTGCAAAATCTCTGCCAGAGATATCCGATTCAATTTCGGCCGTTGGCCTTTCCGGTGGCGGCTGTCGGGCGGTTTATCTTCATGCAACAAGCCCAGATTTAAACGCAGTCGTTTGTGTAGGTGCGATGGCAACGTACAAGTCGATGCTGCCAACGCATATTGCGCCACATTCCTGGATGTTCTTTCCCCAAGGCTTAGCCGCAAAGAGTGATTGGCCCGGGCTCTGCACAATTAATTCAACGCCTCTTTATGTTCAATTTTGTGGCGAGGATCAACTCTTTACTAAAGAGGGCATGCGCGACGCGGATAGCGCACTAAAGAGTGCATTTGCGAAGAGTGAAGGCAACTACAAATCTGACACTTATCCAGTCGGACACTCATTTACAGTCGAGATGCAAGTATCTGCTTTCGATTGGTTGAAGGGCTTAGCAACGAATGGCTAACGCATATGCAGATAGATATTTGGGTGAGAGTGAACACCTTCCCTTAGCCCGCGCCATCTATGGCGAGATGCGAAAGTATCCAATTATCTCCCCACATGGTCACGTTGATGCCTCGATGATTCTTGCTAACCAAAATTTTTCTGATCCAGTCGCGCTATTAATGGCACCTGATCATTACATCTTGCGGATGTTGCACAGCCAAGGAGTTAAGTACGACCAATTGGCCAAAAATTCACCAGAAGAAAATTGGGCGTTGCTAGCACAGAATTGGAAATTGTTTAGATCAACGCCATCTCGAATCTGGTTCCAAGAAATCTTGGCTACGCTCTTTGATGTAAGTGAAATCTTGGCGCCAGAGAACGCTGCAAAGATTTATAGCCAAATTAACGTCAAATTGCAGAGCGCAGAATTTAAGCCTCAAGCGCTATTTAAGAAATTTAATATCGAGCTTCTTGCCACAACAGATGCAACTGCTGATTCACTTGATGCCCATATTGAACTTTCTAAGATTGATCTTGGTGGTCGAATAATTCCAACCTTTAGGCCAGATGGAGTTTCTGATCCGGAACGTTTAGATTGGAAATCAAACTTAGCGGATTTAGGTAAGCGCAATGGAATTGAGATAACTTCCTTTGCAAATTTACTTGCTGCACTCCGCAAAGCTCGAGCCCACTTTAAAGATAATGGTGCTACTGCAACTGATCACGGGGTGTTTAGCGCACGCACCTTAAAACTTGAAGGTAGTGAAGTCGAACGACTCTTTGCTAAAGCGTTGACTGGTACTGCTACGGGCTCCGAGCTAGATGACTTCCGTGCGGCAATTCTCTTTGAGCATGCACTTATGGCTGCTGATGATGGGCTTGTAATGCAGATACATCCAGGATCACTGCGCAATTATGATGCTGAAGTATTCGCAAAATTTGGCCCAGATAAAGGCTTTGATATTCCAGTAGCCACTACTTATACGAGAGAGTTACAACCGCTATTAAATGCGGTCGGCAAGCATCCAAATTTCAAAGCGGTTATTTTCACCTTAGATGAATCAACTTATGCCAGAGAACTTGCGCCACTTGCTGGCGCTTATCCCGCGCTTCGACTTGGTCCACCATGGTGGTTCCATGATTCGCTAAATGGTTTAGAGCGTTGGCGCGAAGCTGTCACCGAAACTGCTGGTTATTACAACACCGTTGGATTTATTGATGACACCAGAGCGTTTGCCTCTATACCGGTTCGACATGATGTTGCAAGGCGTTTTGATTCTGGTTACTTGGCCCGTGAAGTAAGTCGCCATCGAATTACTGAAAATGAGGCGATGGAACTTGCTGGAGACTTGGCATACAACCTCTCTAAAGATTTCTTCAATCTGTAAATGACGAATATGTCAGAACCAATTCAATTCCTTCATCTCGGCCTTGGCGCCTTTCATCGTGCACATCAAGCGGTATTTATAAAGCAGAACATTGCAAGTATTTCGATGCGCAAGTCCGATGTTGCGGATTCTCTCACCGCCCAAGGCAATAAATATGAAGTGATTGCCCGAGATGCAAGCGGTGAAACCACTACTCTGGTTGAATCAATTAAGGAGTCACTCTTTTATCCACGAGATATTGCACGTATTAACGAAATCGCAGCAAGCCCAGATTTGCAAGCGATAACGCTGACCGTTACTGAGAAGGCTTACAAGAATGATGGCCCTGACGGCGTACCGGCTCGGTTGGCACATTTACTTAGCGAAAGATTTAAAGCAAACGCCCCTGGCATCGCAGTAGTTTCTTGTGACAACGTTCCAAGTAATAGCAAATTCTTACGTGAACTAGTTCTTGAGGTTATTGCAGCCGATGGTGATAGCAAACTTCAGGAGTGGGTCGCTTCAAATATTCGCTTTCCGAACTCGATGATTGATCGCATAGTTCCAGCAATGACGAGTGCTGCAATCACCACTGAACCTTTTAATCAGTGGGTTATTGAACATGACGCTATTGCGCCGCTATTTGTAGGTTCAGGTGTTGAATTTGTTCCTGATGTTAAGCCTTATGAATTAGCCAAAATTCGCCTCTTTAATGGCGTCCACTCCACCCTTGCATATATTGGCGAAGTAGAGGGAATTGAATTCGTGGCCAATGCAATCGTCCATCCAACTATTGCGCCATTCATTCAAGCGCTGCAAGAGCGCGAGATGGTTCCTTCGATAGTTGAAACCGGTGGTATTGATTTGGTTTCTTATGGCGCCACTATTAGAAAGCGGATATCTAATCCAACTCTTCGCCATCGCGCCCATCAAATTGCAATGGATGGCTCGCAGAAGATGCAGCAACGAATCTTTGATGGTGCAAATGAGCTAGCAAGTCAGGGCAAGTCGCCTTCGCTACATCAAGCGGCGATAGCAATCTGGATTCATTTCTTGGCGACAAATTCCGAAATTGATGATCCACTTGCTCATAAGTTGACGCCACTGGCGCAGATATCAGTTCCGCTAGAAGCGGTCACCCAAACGCTGACGTTGCCTGAATTCACTAGAAAATTAGACTCGGGTCTCTTTCCTGCCATCGCCGAAGATTTAGAGATAATCCGTAGCACTTCCATATTGGAATTAATTTCAAATAAGATTGCAACACTATGAAAGCCTTTGTTGTAACCGCCCCTAAGACCTTTGAGTTGCAAGATGTTGCCCCTCCGATTGCGCAAAGTGGTGAAGCAATAGTAAAAGTAAATCGTGTGGGTATATGTGGTACAGATGTTGAATTCTTCAATGGTTCAATGCCATATCTGCATGATGGCCAGGCAAAGTATCCAATGCGAATTGGTCACGAATGGACTGGAACAGTTATAAGTGTTGGCGCAGGAGTAGATGCGAAATTAATTGGCCGTCGATTTGTTGGTGATGTAATGCTCGGTTGCGGAGAGTGCAAACGCTGCAAAACTGGGCGTCAACACACTTGCGCTAATCGCTTTGAAGTTGGAATTCGAAATGGCTGGAGCGGTGCACTTGCCGAACAATTAGCAATTCCCGCTCGCTTCTTACATGAAATCCCCGAGTCATTCGATGACACCATTGGTGCTCTTGTTGAGCCAGGAGCGAATGCTTGGCGAGTGGCTGATGCCGCGCAACCTGCGCCAGGTAAGCAAATATTGATTTGGGGAACTGGAACTATTGGGTTGTTAACCGCCCAGTTTTGTATTGCGATGGGCGCAACTGTTCATATGGTTGGAAAAGATCCGGTAACAATTAAGTTGGCAATTGAAGTTGGTGCGGCTTCCGCTGGTGAAAGTGTCATCGAAATCGATGGTGGATATGACGTAGTTATAGATGCGACCTTTGACCGTGGCGTTCCAGCAAAATTAGTCGATCTAGTTGAACCTGGCGGACGCATCGTATTAATAGGAGTTGATAACAATTCTGCGATGATTGATTCTCGGAAATTAGTTTTCAAAGATATAACAATGGTTGGAATTCTCTCTGGCTCACCTGGGTTGCCACATTCAATTGAGTTTATAAAGAGTGGCCGAATCAATCCTCGAATTATCGTTGGTGCAACAGTTGGGCTAAATGAGGTAGGGGAAGTCTTTCTAGGTAAAAGACCTACGGGCGCAGGAGCCGGACCAAAGATTCTGGTTGACCCAAGTAAGTTTTAGCTAATTAAACTCTGGTAATCAACGCCAATTAATTCACATGGCCGGGTCGTAATACTTGCAAGAGCATCAACCGGATTAATTCCAATCGATTTCATAATTTCTAGTGATTCCGAAAGTGTGCCAATTCCACCAGCAAGAGTTCCATCTGCACGTCGAGCTTGTCCGCCTTCAACCGATATCTGCATATTTCCTAATGAATATGTTCCTGAACCCAGACCAGCAGCCGCAATCGGATCATTTGTAACGATAAAGCGATCACTAACTTTCGCTAGGGTCGATTTAACTAATTCATTTGGCACATGAACTTCATCAATAATTATTTGAATCATGATGTCATCGCGTTCGATTGCTACCTGGGCGGTTCCATCCAGAGGTGGCTTAGGCATTGCATTAAATAGATGTGTAACAGTCTTCGCGCCAGCATTAAATCCAGCAATCGCTTCCTCGCGATTTGCATTGGTGTGGCCAAGTGAAACAACGATGCCATTAGCAACTAGGTATTGGATCAATTCAATTGCACCGGGCAATTCAGGTGCAATCGTGACAATTTTTATCAACCCAGCTTTTAATAGGGCCTTTAAGTGGTTTAGATCTGGGGCGACGACATGTTCAAGGGGATGAACTCCACGTTTTTCCATCGAGATAAAGGGTCCCTCTAAATGTGTCCCGAGAATTTTGGCTTCACCTGGCAGAGGATTGTTGCGAACTTCTTCGATTAACTTAATAGCGCGAACTGCATCGGAAAGAGCAGAGGTAATAATTGTTGGCAGATATCCAACTACGCCATTTTCATAAAGCGACCTTGAAACTTTGCGAACTTCATCAGCACTCTTTGCCGAAAGCAGGTCAACACCACCATGGCCATTAACTTGAAGATCTATATATAGCGGCTTCATTATTTCTTAAAAGTTCTAATTAGTTTTTGAAATACTCCAGGGCCTTCTAAAGTTGCCAGAATTCCAGCACCATCAAGTGAACTCTTGCCCGAGGTGTGAATACTTAGCCCATGAGCTTCCAACTTCTTTGCAACCATTTTTGTCACTAAGTTATCCGGAGCGAGAACTCCACCAATTAGCGCAACTTGAAAATCGGGGCCTCCGCTACATTCTCGTTTTGCGGTTATGGCAATTAGGACAACCTCATCTGCTGCTGCATCTAAAATTTCAGTCGCAGCCTGGTTTCCTGATGCAGCTAGTTCATTAACTATTTTGGCAAAGGATGCAATTTCATGTACTGGTCGAATTTGTTGATGAACGATATGGGCTAGTTGATAAGGCTCTGTGCCAAAGTGCTTACATGCAACGTTAAGGATTTCGCTATCGCCACCACGACCATCCCGTGCACGAAGCGCTGAGTTTAAAGCCATCTTGCCTATCCAATATGCACTTGCCTCATCACCAATTAGAAACCCGTCACCGGCAAGTGGATGTGCCATAGTGCGATTCTTTCCAACTGCCAGTGCCGTGATTCCTGTACCCGCTGCAATAACAACGCCATCTTTCTCAACGGCTGCCGCGCATGCGCTAACTGAATCACTACAGATCCAAAGTTCTTTGACTTCTGATTTTGCTAATACTGCTTTTGCAATATCACCGTACTGCTTATCGTCGGCAGGCAACGTAGCAACAGCAAGTACCGCTCGATCAATAGGACCGCCAACTTCGCTGGCAAAATCAATAATCAAATTGGCCAGATAATCAACCAGTGGAAGTTCTCCAGGTGTGAAACCTGCAAAATTCTTAGTGATTGACTTGCCTTCTACGCTCTCAGATTTAGCGCGAATACCCGATCCGCCGCCATCAAAGAAAATTACGTTTCCATTCACAAGTGAGCCATTACCTTGTAAGTGTTACCTTGCTAAGTCCTTCCGGACTATCGGGATTCAAACCATTCTTACGAGCAAACTCCAGTGCGAAGCTCTGCAAAATAATTGAATCAACAACACTTGAGTAAATTTCATTTTCACAATCAGCCCCAGGAACAACAACTTCACCAGGAAGGGCTAGAGCGCCAGAACCAAACCAGAAAATCTCTGGGGATCTAGCGCGAATCTTTTCTAAGTCACCTTTAAGTGAATCAAGTGAAAATCCATTAGGGGCCATAATAAAAACTTGGGTATCACTGGTTAGGGCAGAAATCGGTCCGTGCATGTAATCGGCAATCGACAGACCTTGAACAGAAAACTTGCTAGTCTCCTGAATCTTTAACGCAGCCTCGCGGGCATTTGGATAAGAGAATCCGCGACCCAGGACAACAATCTCATTGCTTCGCTCACACTTTGAAACCGCGGTATTAACTGGACCTAAATTTGCAAGGAGTTTCTCTCCAGCAGCAACTATAGATTTGAAATTCTTTAGAGTTGAACTCCAAGCGTTGACGAGTAACAAACAACTAAGAAGTTGCGCCGCATAAGTTTTTGTTGCAGCAACAGCTATCTCTTTACCTGCCATCAATTCTAAATGGTGATCAGCAAGCTTTGCTAGGGGAGAGGCAACATCGTTGGTGATTGCAACAATCTTTGCGCCACCAGCTTTTGCCGCAGAAGCGTATTCAACGAGATCTGTTGATTGTCCGCTCTGGCTAATGGCGACAACTAGCGTCTTTTCAAAGTGCAATTTTGAGTGATAGATAGTTACTGAAGAGGGCGAGGTCAATCCAACAGGTAAGCCGAGTTGGGTTTCAATCAAATATTTTAGAAAGTGGGCGGCATTATCTGATGTGCCTCGGGCTAGAACCAAAACCGATTGAATATCGCTGGTTTTGAGCAGCCCCGCAAGGGCGCCAAATTGTGCTTCAGAAGCAATTAACTTGGAAAAAATGGTTGGGATTTCGGCTATCTCTGATTGCATAATCGACCCGATTTGATTCACGCCGTATTTTCGCATGAAAGTTAAAACTTTCCTAGCGCTGGGCCGTTGCAATTGCTAGGGTGAGCACGTGCCTGATGCTGATTTAATCTCGATATTCCACAAAGGGATGCCAATTGCAGCCCAAGGAAAGAGCATCAGCGATTTCCTAGCCACAAAGCCGAATTTGTTTACATCTGATTTTCAATTCCCAATCATGATCCTGCGAGAAAGCGCGCTGGAACATAACATCAAACGTATGGCTGCTTATTGCAAGTCACTCGGCTTTGAAATAGCCCCACATGTTAAAACATCGATGTCAACAAAGATTTCACAGCGCCAAATCGATGCAGGCGCTTGGGCGCTAACTGTCGCAAATTTCAGTCAAGCCTCAATGATGTATGCCTCTGGATTTAAGCGATTAATTATTGGAAATGAAGTAGTTGAACCAACTTCGATCGCAGAAATCGCAAAGATCAATGGCAGCGGTGCCGGCGAGATTATTTTCTATATCGATTCCCTTGCTGGACTTAAGATTGCCCAAAATTCAATTGCTAAAGTTCCAAATGCAAAGCTACATATTTTCATGGAACTTGGGTCAGTCGGTGGGCGCACCGGAATCCGCGACTTAGAACTTTTGAAAGTAATTTTGGATGAAATTGCCAAAGATGATCGCATTTATGTCCGAGGAGTTTCTGGTTTCGAGGGAGTGATTCCAGGTGGCAACCGAAAGGAAGAGGGAATTGAGAAGTTAAGAACTTTCCTTCGTCACATTGTTGCAGCCGCAAGAATTGTTGAACCGTATGTACGCGGCGATAAAATTATAATTTCTGCCGGAGGAAGTTCTTACTTCGATTATGTTGCCGAGGAGTTTGCGAAGTATGAGGGCGATGCTCACCGCATTCTGCGCAGTGGCGGTTATGTAAGCCACGACCATATTTATTACGAGAACTCAAACCCATTTATGGGGCTATCAGATAGCGAACGTTTCTTTCCAGCTCTTGAACTTTGGGCGCGAGTATTAAGTGTTCCAGATCCCGACTTAGCACTACTTAATTTTGGAAAACGTGATGCTGGAATAGATATTGATCACCCAATTCCTATCCTAAAACTAGATGGAAAACTTCAGCCCTTCGCAGGAAAAGTATTTGCGCTATCCGATCAGCATGCATTTATGAGAATCACACCTGGTTCAGTTGCCGTTGGCGATGTAATTGGCTGTGGAATTTCTCACCCCTGCACAAACTTCGACAAGTGGCGCCTAATTCCAGTAGTTAATGACAATTACGATGTAATAGATTTAGTTCATACCCATTTCTAGATAACTTCCAACTGAAAGGTAATCATGGCTAACACAACAATCAAGCATGTAACTGCAAAAGGCGCTCCAGCACCAGGTGGTTCATATTCACATGGCGTTATCGCAAATGGTTTTCTCTATACCTGTGGCATGGGTCCAGTTGATCCTGCTACTGGCAAAATTGTCGAAGGTGGAGTTGGTCCACAAACTCGTCAGACCCTTATTAACTTAAAGGCAATTCTTGATGAAGTTGGCGCAGATTTCAGCCAGGTAGTTAAGACAACAGCACATCTACAAAACTGTGTTGCTGACTTCGCAGAGTACGACAAGGCCTACCGCGAATTTCTTTCAGCACCATTCCCAGTTCGTACAACTGTTGGTTCAGATCTAATCAATATCCTGGTTGAAATCGATTTTGTAGTGGCACTGTAAATGACCTACCAATTCGCAGCGGAACTAGCTGGTCGTACCATCGTAATAACTGGTGGCGGGCGCAGTATTGGTCGCGAGATGGCCACCGCAGCAGCCGCTGCGAAGATGAAGGTTGCAATTATCGAAGTTAATAAAGAGACTCTTGATAAAACGGTTGCTGAATTAAAGAGCGCTGGTGGAGATGTAACTGGCTACGTGGCTGATCTACAAGTTGAATCACAGATTAACGATGCAATTGCCCAGATTGAGAAGGATTTCGGCAAAATTGAAGTATTTGTAAATAATGCCGCAACACATGATCCGGAAGATCTTCTACATACTTCGCTAGAAATGTGGAATAGAACCTTTGCTATCAACACCGCAGCACCATTTCTCTGCATTAAAGCAATCCTGCCTGGAATGATTGCGCGAAAGAGCGGCTCGATAATTAACATCGGTACCGTTAATTCGAAGATGATGATCGGAAGCGATTCATACTCCGCATCTAAGGGAGCGCTACATGCGCTTACTCGCACAGTTGCAGTTCGCTACGGAAAGAACAACGTTCGCTGTAACACTATTGTTCCGGGAACTATCGCAACTGAAATTTGGCAAGAGCGCATCGATAGAAACCCAGCAGTCTTTGATGTTTTGAAAACTTGGTATCCGCTTGGGCGCGTAGGAAAACCTTCAGACATTGCCGCTGCAGTTCTCTACTTAGCATCCGATCAAGCACCATGGATGACAGGAACTGAGTTTGTAGTCGATGGCGGATTGCTTGCCGGGTTCAATCCGATGTATCCAGCTGTTGAAGGCTCTGATTAAAGTTGTCCGATAACACTTTCACAGTTCGCGGAGCCACAGTAATTGATGGCTCCGGTTCTGTTGGAGTTAAAGAAGATGTAATTGTTGTCGAAGGCAAGATTGCTGAAATCGGTAAAGTTATAAAGGGAAATGAACGCGGCAAAATTGTCGATGCTTCTGATTTAACTTTGAGCCCTGGCTTCATTGATATGCATGCCCACTCAGATCTTGCAGTTATTTCAGATCCTGAGCATTTATCAAAGGTAACTCAAGGCGTAACCCTCGAAGTGCTTGGCCAAGATGGCTTGAGTTATGCGCCATCAGACGAATCAACTCTTGCAGTATTGCGTGATCAACTATTTGGCTGGAACGCCGATCCAGCGGGAATTGATTGGAAATTTAGATCGGTCGGTGATTATCTAAACGTTGTTGATCGTGGCGCGGCCGTAAATGTTGCCTATTTAATTCCTCATGGCAATGTTCGAATGCTTGCTTGTGGCAATGAACCCGGCGATGCGACTCCTGAACAACTTAAACACCAACTTGCACTTGTTGATGAAGGAATGCGTCAAGGCGCAGTAGGTATGTCAGGCGGCCTTACCTATGTTCCCGCGATGTATGCAAGCAACGAAGAGATTTCTAAGTTAGCAGCAGTTGTTGCAAAGTATGGCGGCTTCTATTCTCCGCACCACCGTAACTACGGCGCTAATTTTCTAGATGCGGTTGATGAATGTATTGATATCAGTCGGGCTGCGAAATGTGCGCTAAACCTTACGCATTGTCATATGAGCGCACCAATATTTCACGACAAGACTGAATTACTATTTGAAAAGTTAGCAAAGGCTGAAGCGGAAGGAATCGATGTAACTCTCGACACCTATCCCTATTTAGCGGGGTCTACATACCTACATGCGCTACTTCCATCATGGTGCCAAGCTGGTGGTAAAGAAGCGATGCGCTCTCGAATTATTGATCCCCAAAATCGCTTGAAGATTATTAATAACTTAAATGTAAGTGGATCTGATGGAAATCAAGGCGGCATAGTTAATTGGTCTTGCATTGTTATTGCTGGTGTGACCCAGAAACACAATGAAAAGTATGTTGGAGTTTACTTAGTTGAAGCGGCAAAGGCTGAAAGTAAAGATCCAGTTGAGTTCTATCTTAATTTAATCGTTGATGAAGATTTCAAAATCTCCTGCATCTTGCACTCGGGTTATGAACCAAATGTTCGCGCAATCATGCAACATCCAAAACATATGGTCGGTACTGATGGCATCTTGACCGGCAATCGCCCACATCCACGTGGCTATGGAACTTTTGCGAGATACCTTGGGGTTTATGCCCGCGAGGAGAAAATTCTCACGATGGAAGGTGCAATAAATCGCATGACCGGACGTCCAGCAAAGCGCTTGTCACTTAAAGATCGTGGCCTGATTCGCACTGGATATATCGCAGACTTAACGCTCTTTGATGCCTCGACGGTGAAAGATCGCGCAACCTATGAAGAACCACGGCTACCAGCCGCAGGATTTGAAAGTGTTTGGATTGGTGGAATAAAAACTCTTGATGGTGGAAAGCGCACCAGTGAGTTGCCAGGGCGTTCGGTCAGAAAAGTAAAATAAAAAAGCTAGTTAAATTACTTAACACTTCCTGCAGTTAGCCCGCCTACCAAGTATTTTTCAATACTAATGAAGAGAATTACAACAGGGACAATTGCAATTGCGGTGGTAGTGAAGAGATATTCCCAGGCCACGTCATATTGCCCAACGAAGGTTGTAATACCTGTCGAAATTGGTTGACGTGCAGGAGAGCTAATAACGGTAAGTGCAACGGTGAATTCATTCCACGTTGCCACGAAGGTGAAAATCACCGCAGTGACAAGTCCTGGCAGAGTTACCGGAAGGACAATCCGACGAAGTGCTTGGAATCTAGTGCAACCATCAACCATTGCAGCTTCCTCGATTTCAACTGGCACGCTGGCAAAAAATCCAGAGAGCAGCCAAACTGCAAAGGCGAGGTTAAATCCTGCGTTAACAACAATCAAAGCCGGCCAGGTATCGAGAAGTCCAAAGAATTTAACTTCGCGAAAGATTCCGATAATCAAAGCGGTAGGGGAGAACATTTGAGTAGCAAGTACTAACAACAAGAATGCTGCACGGCCTTTGAAGCGATTTCGCGCAACATAATATGCGGCTGGCACTGAAACGATTAGAACTAGAAGAGTTGCACAAACTGAGACCACAACGCTCGCTGTCAAGAAATCAGCGATCGGAGCCTTTGACCAAACATCGAGATAGTTACTGAAATTCCAAGACTTGGGCAGGCGAGTTGTTGGATTTGCATAAAGTTCGCCATGCGGTTTTAGCGAGGTCAACAACATATTTATATATGGATAGATAAAGAAGAGTCCAACCATGTATGCACTAATAGCGGTCGCGGCCTTCTTAGGCGTCCACACGAATTTCACTTTGTCCTTCTTCATGCTTGGTCTCGAGTCGCTTTAGTAACGCGCAAATAAATCAGCACAATCAACATAATGAATCCAAAGTTAATTACACCAAGCGCCGTCGAAGGCCCCATGTTGTATTCAACGAAGGCCATCTTGTAGGCAAAGGTTGTTGTTGTATCCGTGTTATATCCCGGCCCACCTCGCGTTAAGGCCCAAATAATCGGGAAGGAGTTGAAGACGTTAATAAGGTTAATAATCGTGGCAATCAATAATGAGTTGCGAAGCAACGGGAACTTAATGCCGCGATAGACCTGCCATGAGCCTGCACCATCTACTTGGGCGGCCTCAATAATGTCATGTGGAATAGATTGCAGACCAGCCAAGATTACGAATGTTGTGAAGGGGATTGAGACAAATACTGCAACCCAGATTAGAACGAAGAATGAATAACGCGGATCGCGCAGCCAATCGACTGGTTGGCCATTTTGTAATCCAAGTTGGCGCAAAGTTAAATTGAATTCACCAGAAGTTAGCTCGAGCATCCACTTCCAAATAATCGATGTCATTACTACTGATGCAGCCCAAGGGACAATCATCGCCCAGCGCACAAACTTGCGACCTGGGAAATTTTGATTGATCAATTGCGCAAGTGGCAGCGAAATAATAACCGTTAGGAATACAACGCTTAGCACCCAGGTAACAGTGCGAATTGCGATTGTCTTTAGATCTGGATTTTCAAATAAAAGTCGGTAATTGCCAAGTCCATTAAATCCTTCAAGAGAACCCGCGGAAGTTATTTTGGTGAGCGAGATTCGAATTAACTCAATCGCTGGCCAGACCACAACTAGAAGAATTAAAAGTATTGCCGGACCTATCCACGGCAGGGCACTTATTACTGAGTTAGCGGGGCGACGATTCTTTATTTTATTCGCACCCATACTTATTGCAGTCAACTCAGTTGCTCCTTGTTTACTTTAGTCTTGCTAAATTTTAAGAAATAGGGCCTCGGTGGTTTTTAACCTACCAAGACCCTATCTCGTTTACTACTTTTTCTTACTTATTTACTGTTTATTGCTTTGTAATTGATTAGGAACTAATTACTTAGTACCTGCAGCAACTGCAACCTTTTGGATCTTATCTAGAACGCCCTTGGCATCGTAGATAACACCTGTTCCAACTTGGGTTGTAATTGTTCCTGCAACCTTTGGCCAAGCTGCTAGATCTCCTGGGTAGAAGATTGCATTTGGAAGTTGGTTGATGAATGGAAGCAATGAAGAGTCCACAGCTGATGAAGCGGACTTAGTTGCTGGAATGAATCCACCAGCAGCCTTTAGGAATCCTGCGTAGTTTGAAGGCTGGAACAAGAAGTTCATCCATGCCTTAACTGCTTCTGCGTTTCCTGGCTTCTTGAATGCCATGAAGTAATCCTGAACGCCAAGAGTGATTGACTTTCCGGTTGCTGAGTGTGGGAATGGAGCGACGCCGTAATCGACCTTGCTCTTGTAATCCTTAAGTGTTGATGGGAAGAACACTGAAGCATTGATCATTCCAACTTTGCCTTGGCTAAATAGCTTGAAAG
>CAEZZG010000019.1_pt1 | contig 17500 bp, 18 predicted proteins | sample 7266311 | NCBI WGS metagenome assembly CAEZZG01 (sample SAMEA6813955, study PRJEB35770) | uncultured Actinomycetes bacterium | biome: Freshwater; feature: Freshwater reservoir; material: water | place: Czech Republic | collected 2016-08-15 | depth 30m m
AGTGGCCCACGAGGTTGCGGAAAAACTTCTAGCGCTCGCATTATGGCGCGCTCACTTAATTGCGAAAAAGGGCCAACTCCAAATCCATGCGGCGAATGCCAATCATGTAAAGATTTAGTTGCAAATGGTCCAGGATCAATCGATGTAATTGAACTCGATGCTGCAACTCATGGTTTAGTTGATGATGCTCGCGAGCTTCGCGATAAAGCATTCTTTGCGCCGGTAAGTTCACGTTACAAGATTTATATTATTGATGAGGCCCACCAACTTGGACCCGGCGCTGCAAACGCGTTATTAAAAGTTGTCGAAGAGCCACCTCCACATGTGCTATTTATCTTTGCTACAACTGAACCCGAAAAACTTATTTCAACAATTCGATCACGTACCCACCATTACCCATTTCGTTTGGTACCGCCTGGAATTCTTGCCGCGCATTTAGAGAAGGTATGCAACTCTGAAGGAATCAAAGTCGCTAAAGGTGTTATTCCACTTGTCGTTCGTGCATCTGGTGGTTCGGTTCGAGACGCGCTATCTGTACTTGGACAACTTCTTGCTGGTGCTGGCAAAGAGGGTGTCACATATGAAATTGCAATTCAATTACTTGGCTATACCGATGGCGCACTATTAGATGAAGCGATTGATGCGATGGCTGCTCGTGATGGTGCAACGCTATTTAAAGCGATTGATCGCGTTATTGAATCCGGCCATGATCCACGTCGATTCACCCAAGATTTCTTAGAGCGCCTACGCGATTTAATTATTGTTGGTGCTGTTGAAGAGAGTGCATCACAAATTCTTCGTGAGATTCCAGAAGATCAACTACAACGCATGAGGGCGCAAGCAACAATTATTGGAACCGCAAATTTAATTCGCAGCGCAGATATTGTCGCCGCTGGTTTAACTCAGATGCGCGGGGCGACTGCGCCACGGTTAATGCTTGAACTCATTTGCGGCCGCATACTTCTGCCCGGCAGCGATGATGTTGGTTTAGTTTCTCGAATTGAACGGTTAGAGCTTCGTGAAAATATTTCTATTCCACAACCCGTTGCAGCAAAAACTGAAGTTAAAACTGAGGTTAAAGCCGAACCAAAGAAGGCTGAAGTTGAAAAAGAAGAAGTTAAGGCACCAATTCGCGCAGCCGCACCAACACCAAGTGCGAATAAACCAACAGGACCAATTGATGCTGCGGCGCTCCGTAGATTCTGGCCAGAAGTAATTGAGAATGTGAAGAAGCGTCGTCGCCTAACTTGGTCGCTTTTAAGTTCGAGCGCCCATGTATTAGCCGTTGACGATAAGGCGATCACTATTGGAATTGTTAACGCTGGTGCTCGTGATTCATTCACCCGTTCTGGAAGCGATGAAATTCTGCGTGCGGCATTTGTTGATGTGACTGGTCTAGATTTAAAAATTGAATGCGTTGTCGATGCGAGCGCGAATACATCTTCACCATCCTCTCGCGCAGCCGAAGATCCATCTGATGCTGATCAAATGTCTGGTCAAGAGCTTTTGATGCGCGAACTAGGTGCCCAAATTATTAGTGAAACCAAGAAAGACTAACCACGAATGTATGAAGGTGCGATCCAAGATTTAATCGACGAACTAGGTCGCCTGCCGGGTATTGGGCCAAAGTCAGCTCAACGAATCGCCTTTCATATTATTCAATCCGAACGCGTTGATATTTCACGTCTTGCTGATGTGCTGCGCACGGTAAAAGAGAAAGTTAAGTTCTGCACCGAATGCGGAAATATTTCAGAAGAGGATCTCTGTCGAATCTGTCGTGATCCGCGGCGAGACCCAACTCTTATCTGCGTTGTCGAAGAGAGTAAAGATGTAATAGCAATTGAAAAAACGCGCGAATTTCGCGGCAAGTATCACGTGCTCGGTGGCGCAATCTCACCAATTGATGGCATCGGCCCAGAGAACCTGCGCATTCGTGAATTGATGGTTCGCTTAGCTGCGACCGAAATTCAAGAAATTATTATTGCTACCGATCCAAACCTTGAAGGCGAAGCAACGGCTACTTATTTATCCAGATTGCTTAAGCCACTTGGGATGAAGGTCAGCCGTCTGGCATCTGGATTACCTGTTGGTGGAGATCTGGAATATGCCGATGAAGTAACTCTTGGCCGGGCATTTGAGGGTAGAAGAACGGTTGAGAACTAAGATTCAGATATTTCTCATTATTTGATACGCCTATGCGTTTCATTATTTGAGATAAACCTAAAATAGGTTTCACGAGGCAATACCCATAGTGGATATTTAGCACATGGGATTAATTGTCCAGAAATACGGCGGCTCCTCCGTTGCTGATGCCGAAGGGCTCAAGCGGGTCGCCAATCGCATCGTGGCCACCAAACGAGCTGGCCACCAAGTCGTTGTAGTCGTATCTGCAATGGGCGACACAACAGATGAGTTAATAGATCTCGCTAATCAAGTAACCCCGCTTCCAAATGGCCGCGAACTCGACATGTTGTTAACTGCGGGCGAGCGAATTTCAATGGCGCTTCTTGCAATGGCAATTGGAAATTTAGGAAATGAAGCACGTTCTTTCACTGGATCACAAGCCGGCGTAATAACAACATCAACACATGGCCGCGCTCGCATTATCGATGTAACACCATCACGAATTACTGAAGCGCTTAATGAAGGTGCGATTGCGATTGTTGCTGGCTTCCAAGGAATTAGCCAAGATACAAAAGATGTAACAACACTTGGTCGCGGTGGTTCTGATACAACAGCAGTTGCGTTAGCCGCAGCACTTGAAGCAGATGTCTGCGAGATTTACACCGATGTCGATGGCATCTTCTCTGCAGATCCACGTGTAGTACCTGCAGCAAAAAAGTTAAAGACTGTTACATATGACGAGATGTTAGAACTTGCAGCATCTGGCGCAAAAGTTCTGCACTTGCGTTGCGTTGAATATGCGCGACGTTATGACATGCCAATTCACGTACGTTCATCATTTTCAAATAACGAAGGAACCTGGGTGGTCAAAGATCATCCTGAAGGAGGAACCGATATGGAACAAGCAATCATCGCGGGCATCGCCCATGACAAGAGCGAAGCAAAGATAACTGTGGTGGGAGTTCCTGATCGCACCGGAACTGCGGCACGTATCTTCCAAGCAATCGCTGATGCCGACATCAACATCGACATGATTGTTCAAAATGTTTCTGCCGCCGCTACTGGCTTAACTGATATTTCATTTACCTTGCCAAAAACTGAAGGTTCACTAGCAACTACAACTTTGCAGCGCATACAAGGTGAAATTGGATTCCAATCAATTCAATACGACGATCAGATCGGAAAACTTTCACTTATCGGTGCTGGTATGCGTTCACACCCTGGTGTTACTGCAACATTCTTCGCCTGCCTTGCTGATGCTGGTGTAAATATTGAAATGATTTCAACTTCAGAGATCCGTATTTCAATAGTTTGCCGCGCTACAGATTTAGATAACGGCGTTCGTGCTGCGCACACCGCCTTTGAATTAGATGCTGCCCAAATTGAGGCTGTTGTGTATGGGGGAACTGGTCGATGAGCAGAAAACCATCTCTAGCAGTTGTCGGAGCGACTGGCGCAGTCGGCACCGTGATGCTCGATATCTTGAGTAAGCGCGAAAATGTTTATGCTGAGATTCGTTTAATCGCATCCGCACGAAGTGCTGGTAAGAAACTTATGTGTCGCGGTGAAGAGTTAACAGTTGTTGCACTTTCACCAGAAGCATTTGATGGAATTGATATTGCAATGTTCGATGTACCAGATGAAATTTCTGCAGAGTGGGCACCAATCGCAGCCGCTCGAGGTGCGATAGTTGTCGATAACTCTGGTGCATTTCGTATGGATCCCGAAGTTCCACTTGTTGTTCCAGAAGTAAATCCAAAGGCAGCGAAGAAGCGTCCAAAGGGAATTATTTCAAATCCAAATTGCACAACACTTTCGATGATTGTCGCAATGGGCGCACTTAATAAGGAATATGGTTTAGAAGAACTTGTTGTTGCTTCATATCAAGCAGCATCAGGCGCCGGTCAATCTGGCATCGACGCCCTGCGAGCACAAATTTCCGCAGTTGCTGGAACAAACTCTGGCGATGTTGCAAATGATTCAAAGGCCCACATCAAAGATAATGGTCCATTTCCGAAACCACTTGCGCTAAATGTTATTCCTTGGGCTGGTTCACTTAAGGAAGAGGGCTACTCTTCTGAAGAACTTAAAGTCCGCAACGAATCTCGAAAGATTCTTGGAATGCCAGATCTAAAAGTTTCTGCAACTTGTGTTCGAGTTCCAGTATTAACAACACACTCACTAGCCGTTCACGCAATTTTTAAGAAGAAAGTTTCCCGCAAAGATGCGCAAGAAGTCCTGCGTAACGCAGCTGGTGTAAAACTTGTTGATGATCCAGAGAATTACGAATTTCCAACACCTGCCGAAGTTGTTGGCACAGATCCAACTTGGGTTGGTCGCGTACGTCGAAGCCTTGATGACAAGCACGCTCTTGATCTCTTCTTGTGCGGCGATAATTTGCGCAAAGGAGCAGCCCTAAATACTGCCCAGATTGCAGAACTCGTTGCCAAAGAGTTTTAACCAGACCAGCGATTTAACAATCGCACTTGGTTGGGCACGCGAACAGCTTGGTGAGATAAACGGTCCCGGGATCTTTGTATCTGAAGCGAATGCCAAAGATTTCCTCGAAGCGTTTAAGAGCGAGGATTCCTTCTCTTTCACGATGCAATCAGGCTTTATCTACGGTCATGCCTATGGTCCAAACCCACATATTGATCCCCGCTGGGAAAAATGCGCAGTTGGATCCAGCAAATTTGGTCCAAAATTCGGCCACTTGGAAATTGCAAACCAATTCGATACCTACGGAATTGATACCAAAATTATTCTTGGCTTTGAAAGTATCGAAGAGCTAACGGATGAAGCGCTAATTAAAAAAATATTGGATGAGAACGCACCGAAGTCTGCGGTCTATCCCGGGAATCGTGAAGTTATTCAATGGGGCTGTATTCGAAATGAAGCTGGCGATGTAAGTGCAATAGGGGCTTTAGTTAGATGGTCCTCAGGATCACATGTAATTTCTTCAGTTGCGACTGTTGAATCAATGCGCGGAAAAGGTTATGCCACCGAACTCGTCAAACGGTTTATCTCTAGAACAAATGAACTTGGAATTAAAACGCTTTCACTTGGCGTTGATCATAAAAATACTGCCGCGATTAAGGCCTATCAAAACGCGGGAATGATAGAGATTGCACAATTTACAAATTATTTAAAACCCGGCTTCAAGCGTCACTAGCGAAACCTCCGGTGGCGATGCCACACGAATTCGAGCAAATGGACTTGTTCCCATTCCAGCAGAAACATGTAACCAAGGTTCATTGGCTTCACGAGTTAAACCGCGGGCCCGCCAAGTTGGTAAATCACAATTAGTTGTAAGCGCTTTACTTTCACCAATCCAAGGTAAGCGAACTTGGCCACCATGTGTGTGACCCGCAAAAATTAAATCCAAATTATCTTTACTCATCGCATCTAAAATTCGAAGATAAGGCGCATGTGTTACACCTATTGCAAGATCGGCATTCTTATCTGGAGCACCAGCAACTTCAGGGTAATAATCCATATTCAAATGTGCATCATCTGTTCCACGCGCTTCAATCGTCGTGTCATTAATTTTTAAGATTTCACGAGAATGGTTTAGATCAAGCCAACCAATTCCAGTAAGTGATTGTTGTAAACCTCGCCAATCTAAATCTGGCCCTAAATTACGTTTGCCATTATCTTTAAATAAATAAGAGAGTGGATTCTTTGGCTTAGGTCCGTAGTAATCATTTGATCCGAAGACAAAGAGGCCAGGAATATCAAAGAGTGGATGCAACGCATCTAAGACAATGGGCACCGCACCTTTGTGCGCCATGAAATCACCAGTGCTTATAACTAGGTCTGGCTTTAAATCAGTAAAGGATTTGATATCTGCGATTTCGGTTTTACGTCTTGGAGTTAAGTGCAGATCAGAAAAATGCAGCACGCGAATTGAGCGGTGGCCCGCTGGAAGAACCGGGACCGCGACCTCGCGTAGTTTGTAACTCATAGGCGTGAGAAGATACCGCTATGGGACTAAAAGAACGACTTCAAGGTGATTTAACCGAGGCTATCCGTTCACGAGATGAGCTTCGCTCCGGAACTATCCGCATGGTTTTAACTGCGATAACAAATGAAGAGGTCTCTGGAAAGAGCGCACGCGTTCTTGTCGATGCCGAGATCATCACAGTACTTTCGCGTGAAGCAAAGAAGCGCCGTGAAGCTGCAGATGCATTTAAAGATGCTGGTCACGCCGATCGCTCAGAGCGCGAAACAAGTGAAGGCAAAATAATTACCGAATATTTACCAGAACAATTATCTGAAGATGACGTTAAGAAAATCATTGCTGATGCAATCACCGAAACAGGTGCATCAGGTCCTGCAGGAATGGGACTTGTAATGAAAGCAATCCAACCAAAAGTCGCTGGCAAAGCAGATGGTGGCGTTGTTTCAGGTTTAGTCAAAGCTGCACTTACTGGAGGAAACTAATGAATAAATATGAATATGCGACTGTCCCACTTCTGTCACACGCAACGAAACAAATTTTAGATACTTGGGGTTCTGATGGTTGGGAACTCGTTCAAGTTATCCCAGCACCAGGAACCGGCGAACAACTCGTCGCTTACATGAAGAGAGTGATTGCCTAATGAGTAAAGTAAATATTCGCAAAAAGTTAGAAGAGATGGGCCTAGAACTTCCTGTAGCTGCAGTTCCACTAGCGGCATATGTTCCTGCAGTTAAAACTGGAAAATTAGTTTTCACCGCCGGACAACTTCCAATGGTTAATGGCGCAATTCCAATTACTGGAAAAGTTGGCGCTGAAGTTTCAGTTGAACAAGCAAAGGAATTGGCTCAAATATGTGCACTAAATGCCCTTGCTGCGCTAAATCTAGTTGCCGATGTTGATGATGTGGCTCGAATTGTTCGCGTTGTCGGTTATGTAAATGGCGCACCAGGCTTTGTAAATCAACCTGCAGTTATCAATGGTGCATCTGAATTGTTGCTTGCACTCTGGGGTGATGTAAATGGAAAGCATGCACGTTCAGCACTTGGTGTTGCAGAACTTCCACTTAACTCACCAGTTGAAGTTGAATTAACCTTCGAACTTAAAAAGAAGTAATTAACGACCGCGCTTTGATAGGCGGTCAATATCAAGCACAACAACTGCGCGTGGCTCTAGTCGTACCCAGCCACGGCCAGCGAAATCTGCAAGGGCTTTATTCACGGTTTCGCGGGAAGCGCCAACAAGTTGAGCAAGCTCTTCCTGAGTTAGATCGTGGTTTACATGCAAGCCATCTTCTTTCTCAACACCGAAGCGACTTCCTAAATCCATGATTGCTTTTGCTACGCGACCTGGAACATCAGAGAAGACCAAATCTGCGAGAACTTCATTACTTCGACGAAGGCGTTGCGCCAAGCGACCAAGAAGTTGAAGTGAAACTTTTGGATGTTGAGTAACCCAACCAATAACTTTGTCATTTGATAGTGAAAGTAAGCGAGCATCTGTTACTGCTGTTGCTGTTGCGGTACGTGGTCCTGGATCGAAGAGTGAAAGTTCACCGAACATTTCACCAGGTCCAAGAATTGAAAGTAAATTTTCGCGGCCATCAGATGAAGTAGTTCCAAGCTTTAGCTTTCCTGATACGACGACATATAAGCGATCACCAGCATCGCCCTCTTTAAAAAGTGTGTTGCCCCGTGAAACCTTTACCGGCGTCATTGATTCGCGAAGTGTGGCTGACGCAGCATCATCTAGCGCGCTAAATAGTGGCGCCTTGCGGACGACAGCTTCATCGTTAGCTTCTTTGGAGTTAGGCATTACCAAAGGGTACCCGCAATAGCGCCACCAACTCCAATCGGGTTAACCTTTCCCGTATGAGCACAGAAGCCCGCGCGATCTTTCGGGTATTAACGAAAACATATCCAGATGTGCGATGTGAATTAGATTTTGAATCTCCATTTCAACTTTTATGCGCAACCGTACTTTCAGCGCAATGCACGGATAAACGCGTCAATACGGTGACATCAAAATTATTTAAAAAATATGGAACCGCAAAAAAGATGGCTGGCGCTGACGTTGCTGTTATTGAAGAGCTAATTCATTCCACTGGATTCTTTCGAGGCAAAGCGCGAAGTCTTAAGGGCAGCGCTGTGAAAATAATGAATGAATACGGTGGCGAAGTACCAGCGGATTTAACTGAGTTGGTAAAACTTCCGGGTGTTGGCCGAAAAACCGCGAATGTTGTTTTAGGTCATGCCTTTGATATCCCAGGGATAACTGTTGACACGCACTTTGGCAGATTAAGTCGCCGCTTCGGTTGGAGTGAATCAATGGACCCAGTAAAAGTTGAACACGAAGTCGGAAAGCTAATTCCGCGCAAAGAGTGGACCAATCTCTCGCAACGAATGATCTGGCATGGCCGGCGCATCTGTCATTCCCGCAAACCTGCATGTGGCGCCTGTCCATTGGCTAAGTTGTGTCCCTCATTTGGTATCGGAGAGATGGATAAAGTTAAAGCTATGGCACTCGTAAAAACAGATGCGGATTTCCGATGAAAGTTATCTCGGTGCTAATGATTTCGGCTTTGCTTTTAACTTCATGTGGAACCTCTACGCCAAAGAGCGTTGGGGGCGGCAGCGTTATCTCTTGTTCCACTATTCCAACCGATGCAACTAAAACTTCTGGGACTACTCTCGAATGCTTAGATGGAAATTCCAAAGTACTTCTTGAATCAATCAAGGGCCCTGCACTAATTAATGTTTGGGGATCTTGGTGTATTCCATGTCGCGAAGAGATGCCGTACTTACGGGCACTTGCCGCTACTGGCAAAGTTCAAATTATTGGTATCGATGTTGAAGAAGCAGATATGGAATCGGCAAGAAAATTTGTAGTCGATCAAGGAATGAATTGGCCAAATCTTTACGATAAAGATGGTTCAACAAAGAGCTCATTTGGCATGGGAGTTCCAGTGACTTGGTATTTGAATGGCGATGGCGAAGTTGCTTACAAGCACTTAGGAGTTTTAAAATCTGAAGCGCAATTGTTTGCCGAAGTTGAGAAGTATTTAGGAATAAAACTATGAAATACAACTGGGTAGATATCGCTCTTGCGCTCTTAATTCTCGGCGCTTTTATCCACGGTTATCGCGCTGGTTTTCTAAAATCAATCTTCTCTTTGGTTGGTTATGTTGGTGGTGGCGTACTTGGTCTAGCCCTTGGTTGGAACTACTTACAAGATTGGCAGAATGTATTTGGAAAGTTCGCACTCCTGCTTCTTGCTATCTCTATCGGCGCTTCTATTGGGCAGTGGTTGCTTTCAAAGTTCGCTGAGTTTTTTCACAAAAAACTATTGCTTGGACCTATTAAGTGGCTAGATTCGCTGCTCGGCGCCGCCTTCTCCGTAATTCGAATTGCCCTAATGGTCTATTTAGTGGCAACTATTTGTTTAGCGACTCCATGGCAGTGGGCGGATAAAAACATTCCAACAAGCAGAATTTACCAAGAGATCGACACCTATACGCCGATGATTATTAAAAACGTCACCAACAAAATTGAATCATTTAAGAGTTAAACGAGTGCCAGCCCACGCTTTGTGGGTCTACAAAATCATTATTAATGGCTAGCCTCTACTCCAAGCGATTTAAGGGAGAGTTGAGTGGCACGAGTTGTTGTTATGGGCGCCGGCATTGCAGGTCATACTGCAGCTCTGCATTTAAAGAGAATACTAAAGAAGAGTGATGAAGTAATTGTCATTTCACCAAATTCAAAGTACAACTGGATTCCTTCAAACATTTGGGTCGGCGTCGGGAAAATGAATAAATCACAAGTTACATTTCCCTTGGCCCCAGTTTATAAACGGAAGAAAATAACATTTCACCAGGCACTTGCAACAGCGGTTCATCCAGCAGGCGATTCCCAAATTTCTTCGCCATATATCGAAGTCACCTACACTGATTCAAACAAAAATGGAACAAGCGCAAAGATTGAATACGATTATTTGATAAATGCAACAGGACCAAAGTTAAATTTTGTTGCGACAGAAGGGCTTGGGCCAGATGGACACACAGTTTCGGTTTGTACTTCTGATCATGCAATTGAAGCAGCACATTCACTTAAGGCTGTAATTGCAAAGATGAAGGCGGGCCAAAAGCAAACTTTAGTAATTGGTGTCGGTCACGGTACTTGTACCTGTGAAGGCGCTGCATTTGAATACACTTTCAACGTCGAACACGAATTGAGACAAGCGGGTGTACGCGACTTAGCTGAAATTATTTATTTAACTAATGAATACGAACTTGGTGATTTCGGCGTTGGCGGACTTATTTTCACCCAGCGTGGTTTCCAAACGACATCAAAACTCTGGACCGAATCACTATTTAGAGAACGCAATATTCATGCAATTCTTGGCGCTCATGTTGAAAAAATTGAAGCTGGCTTAATTCATTACGAGCTCGTAGATGGTACTAAGGGAATGCTTTCATTTGATTTTGCAATGTTGCTTCCACCATTTAGGGGTGTTGATATGAAAGCCTTTGAGAAAGATGGCAGCGATATTTCAGCCGAAATTTTTGCGCCAAGTGGTTTCATGAAAGTCGATGCTGACTACAGTGGAAAGCCCTATGAAGAATGGCTGGCATCGGATTGGCCAAATACTTATCAAATTCCCAAATTCCCAAATGTTTTTGCTATCGGAATTGCCTTTGCCCCACCGCATCAAATTTCTAAGCCTAGAAAATCGCCTAATGGCACGCTTGTTGCCCCATCTCCACCACGCACCGGAATGCCTTCAGGAATCATGGGCAAAGTTGCTGCGGTGAATATTGCGGCGCTTATTAAATCGGGCAATCGCGCAAAAGTTCGTTCAGCTTCAATGGCAGATATGGGCGCCGCATGTGTTGCATCTGCTGGATCAGGGCTGCGCAAGGGTTCTGCTGCATCAATGACTATGTACCCAGTTGTTCCGGATTATATGAAGTTCCCAACTACTGGTAGAAGTACCGATGACACTTTTGGCGAAATTGGATTAGCAGGACATTGGATTAAATTACTTCTGCATTACATGTTTATCTATAAGGCAAAGGCCCGCTTCGGCTGGTTCTTGATTCCAGAATAAGGAGAGGGCTATGGAGAACGAAACTGAGAGCATTAAACATGCCCCACTACCAACTGAAAAAACTCTGCGTTCCCGCAGGAATTTACCTTTTCAGTTCTGGCGCTTTGCTGCAATTAATTTCAAAATGATAAAAATGATTAGGAGAGGCCACCACTAAAGTTTTGTGGTGGCCTCTTTGGCTAAGTAATTACTGCCGTTATCTGGTGAATGCGGCTAAGTGATTGTATGAACCAGCAAGTAATCGGTCTAGAACTAGCTTTACATCAGCTGGTTGAGTAACTTTTAGAATCTTATCGATATCTGCAATATCTTTTTTCTCAACTGCGATACCGGCATCAAGTGCTCCAACTAATGAAACGCTACCAGAAGCTATTAACTTCTTATAAAGCGCTGTAAGCGCAGCATTGTTGAACTTTCCTACAGCTTTACCAATTGTTGGGTCTTTAATTCCATAAGTTTTTAAAAGAGACTTCATTAAATCCATATGTGTTTGCTCAGCCTTGCTGATATTTGCGAACTGACGCAACCCTGTCTTTGCATAAAGAGTTGTATACACATCGCGTGCCAACTTCTCTTCTTCAACCATAAAAATAAGTGATGCCTTAGTGCCTGCTGGCAAGGTTGCGGATACTCCCTGAGCGATTGGACCTAAAGCAAGTGCCACAACGATTCCGGTGGCAACTAATTTGTTTCGCATTTTTACTCCAAATAACGACTACAACTAGAAGATCTAGTTAAGTTGACCATACCCCTAGGGGTATGCTAAAGTCCACACAAATAGCGAGTGGAGGCACTAATGGCTGTAAAGAAGGCAACACATGTTTTATCTGACCAGGAGCAGATTGACGCAATCTCTAAGCGTGTAAAGCGCGCCCAAGGGCAACTTGGCGCTGTCGCAAGAATGCTTGAGGAAGGCCGCAACTGCGATGAGATCGTCATCCAAATGTCGGCAGTAAGCAAGGCGATTAATACCGCTGCTTTCACTCTTATTTCAGCAAGTCTTAAAGAGTGCATCGTCGAAGGCAAAACAGACTCTGATGCCGTAACTGCGAAGCTGCAAAAACTATTTCTGAGTTTGGCATAACCATGAAAAAACTAATAGCAGTATTAAGTATCTCAGCGCTATTTCTAACCGGTTGTGGTTCATCTGGTGGTTCTGTAACTAATCAAGGTGCTACGGATTTTGCTAAGACTGTATCTGATTCATCAGTTGTTGTTCTAGATGTTAGAACTCCTGGCGAATTTATGACTGGCCATATTGAAAATGCGATTAATATTGATGTTGAAGGTATGCAGTTTAATGCAGATGTTTCAAAATTAGATAAAACAAAGACCTACGCAGTTTATTGTCGCAGCGGACGTCGATCAGTTATTGCAACTGAGGAGATGCAAAAATTAGGCTTCACAAAGTTATTTAATCTCGAAGGTGGAACAGGCGCATGGAGCGCAGCTAGTCAAACATTGGTGACAAATTAAATGAAAAGAATCGTAATAGTCGGTGGTGTAGCAGGTGGAATGTCTGCTGCAACCAGGCTTCGCAGATTAGATGCAACCGCTGAAATAATTGTGTTAGAAAAGAGCGGCTATGTCTCGTATGCAAATTGTGGTCTGCCATATTTCGTAGGGGGCGTTATTGAAAGCGAAGATGCGCTTCTCTTGCAGACCCCAGATAGCCTGCACAAAAGATTTCGACTTGATGTTCGAGTTGGCAGTGAAGCGCTTTCAATAAACCGCGCCCTTAAAACTATTGCGGTACGCACTCTTTCAAGCGGCGAAGAGTATGAACTAAATTATGACAAATTAATTCTTAGCCCAGGCGCATCGCCAATTCGCCCCAACTTTCCAGGGTCAGAGCGTGCAATGGTTCTTCGCACTGTTGAAGATGTTGAACGCATTGCGTTAGCCGTGACCAAGAAACCAGAAAGCGCCGTTGTAATAGGCGGTGGATTCATTGGAGTAGAAATTGCCGAGAATCTGATTCATAAGGGAATTGCAACCTCGATTGTTGAAGCGGCCCCACAGGTATTAGCACCACTAGATATTGAAATGGCCTCGTTTGTGCACACAGAACTTTCAAGAAATGGTGTGAATCTTTTCTTGGGCAAGTCAGTTGTTGCGATAGGCGAGGATTCAGTAGAACTTTCTGATGGTCGTCGCGTTGATGCCGAACTTGTGATTATGGCTATCGGCGTGCGCCCAGATGTTGATCTTGCAAAAAGTGCTGGCGTAACTATTGGTGAACGCGGCGGCATTGATGTAAATGAATTTAATCAGACTAGCGATCCAGATATTTATGCAATCGGAGATGCTGCTCAGAAGAAAGATGCACTTGATGGAACATCAACTCTTGTTCCCCTTGCAAACTTAGCAAACCGACATGGTCGTGTAGTTGCTGACCATATTCTTGGTCGCGATGTTCGTGTTGTTCCAACTATCGGAACAGCAATCGTAAAAGTTTTTGAATTAACAATTGCAACTACCGGCTGGAATGAGCGAAAGCTCTCCACATCAGGACGCGACTTCAAGGTGATTCATACGCATCCAAGTTCACATGCTGGTTATTACCCTGGCGCTGAACAAATGTCACTGAAGTTAATTTTTGATGCAAAGACCGGGGAAATTTATGGTGCCCAGGGTGTTGGTTACGAAGGCGTTGACAAACGTATTGATGTAATTGCTACTGCAATCCGTGGCGGCATTTCAGCACCAGAACTTGCAGATCTTGAACTTGCATATGCCCCACCATTTGGTTCGGCTAAGGATGCAGTAAACATGTTGGGTTATGTTGCAGAGAATCAGATCTCTGGACTTGTTGAAACACTGCAATGGAGCGAAGTCGGTAACCATAATCTTCTCGATGTCCGATCTAAATCAGAGTTTACAGCCGGTTCTATTCCAGGCGCAATAAACATTCCAGTTGATGAATTGCGCGAACGAATCGCTGAAGTTCCAACTAAAGATGCTCTAGTTCTCTGCCAAGTGGGGCAACGCGGCCATACTGCAACTTTGCTTTTGAATGAGCTAGGGATAGATGCAAAGAACTTAGATGGTGGATATCGCACTTGGGTTAATTCACCAGCCGCAGTTTCATTTCACTCAACAACCGAGAAAGAGAAGGAAGTTATAAATGTGTAGTCAAACCACCTGTCGTAAATGTGGAAAACCAACCTGGAGTGGTTGCGGAAACCATGTTGAAATTGCGCTGCAAGGCGTTCCAAAATCACAACGATGCCAAGGTCACCAAAATGATCCTGTAGAACCAAAAGGCCCAAGTTTCTTTAGCAAACTATTTGCTAAGAGTTAATCTTCGCTCTTTCCAGTTTTCAAGCCATCACTAATCAACTTCATAATGTTCGGATCTGCAAGAGTGGTTGAATCGCCAACTGCGCGATTTTCAGCCACATCTTGAAGCAAGCGGCGCATGATCTTTCCGCTTCGAGTCTTTGGAAGTTCGTTCACTACAACAATCTGACGTGGCCTTGCGATTGCGCCAATCTCTTTTGTAACGTGATCACGTAACTGTTTAACAAGTGCCGCGCCATCAAGGCTTTCAACACCACCACGCATAATTACGAAGGCAACAATCCCTTGGCCGGTCATCTCATCCTTAGCGCCAACAACAGCAGCTTCAGCAACAGATTCGTGTGAGACAAGTGCTGATTCAACTTCGGTTGTTGAAATTCGGTGACCAGAAACATTCATCACATCATCAACGCGACCGAGTAACCAGATTGCGCCATCAGTATCAATCTTTGCGCCATCGCCCGCAAAATATTTTCCGGCAAAGCGGGACCAATAAGTTTCTTTGTAACGCTCTTCCTCGCCCCAAATTCCACGGAGCATTGAAGGCCAAGGCTCAGTAAGCGCAAGATATCCGCCGCCACCAAGTGAAACCTCAGCACCACTTTCATCGATAACTCTTGCGCTGATTCCCGGAAGTGCGCGCATTGCAGATCCAGGTTTAGTTTCTGTAACACCAGGTAGTGGTGAAATCATGATTGAACCAGTTTCGGTCTGCCACCAAGTATCAACAATTGGGCAGCGATTTCCACCAATAACTTCGCGGTACCACATCCAAGCTTCAGGATTAATTGGTTCACCAACTGAACCAAGTAAGCGAAGTGAAGATAGATCAGAACCATTTGGAAATTCATCGCCCCATTTCATCCAAGTACGAATCAGCGTTGGTGCGGTGTAAAGAATAGAAACCTTGTACTTTTCAATAATTTCAAACATTCGTGATTTGCTTGGCGTATCAGGAGTTCCCTCATACATAACTTGAGTAGCACCATTTATTAGCGGACCATAAACAACATATGAATGTCCGGTGATCCAACCAATATCCGCGGTACACCAATAGACATCGCTTTCAGCTTTTAAATCGAAGACCATCTTGTGAGTAAATGCAGCCTGCGTTAAATAGCCACCAGTCGTGTGATAAATCCCTTTTGGTTTTGCAGTAGTTCCAGATGTGTAAAGAATAAATAATCCGTGCTCGCTATCAAAACCTTGGGCAACATGCTTATCTGATTGGCGATCAACGATGTCACTCCACCAAATATCGCGGCCCACTTTCATTGCAGTCTCTTGGCCAGTGCGCTTTACAACTAACACCTTCTCAACTGTTGGCGACTTTTCAAGAGCGGTATCAACCGTTGGCTTCAAGGCAAATGGTGCACCTTTTCTAAATCCACCATCGGCTGTGATTACTAATTTGGCTTGCGCATCATTGTTTCGAACTGTGACTGCATCTGCAGAAAATCCACCAAAAATAACTGAGTGCACGGCGCCGATACGGGCACATGCCAACATTGCCATTGCAGCTTCTGGAATCATCGGCATATAAATTGCAACGCGATCGCCGGAAGTTATTCCAAGTTCAGTTAACGCATTTGCTAACTTTGAAACTTCGCGAAGCAAATCTGAATATGTAATGGTGCGAGTATCGCCAGGTTCGCCCTCGAAATGAAAAGCAACTCGATCACCGCGACCTTCAAGCACATTGCGATCTAGTGCGTTGTAACAAGCATTTATTTTTCCGCCAACAAACCACTTAGCAAATGGGATCTGCCAATCTAAAACTTGATCCCATTTCTTCTCCCAATGCAGCGCACTGGCTGCTTCTTCCCAAAACTTTAAACGATCACTCTTTGCGCGCAGATACATCTCAGCCTGAGCATTCGCTTTTGCGGCGAAGTCGGGAGATGGCGGAAAGGTGCGATCTTCAGAGCCAAGGTTTTCAAGAGTCGTCATGTTTCGAGATTACCAGCCAAGAGTTTTACACACCATAACTTTGTCCAAGTTTTTTTATCGGTCCCCGAATAAATATGGCCAATCTCTCTATCTTTCGCAAGCGCGCAAAAACAATTCAATTTATTAACTAACTTAGGAGAAACACTTGGGATTCTTTATTACAACAATCACAAATCTGCACGTTCTGACCGTGGCCATCAAAGCCGTGGGTAGGGTTGGGAAAATGCTCCTTCACAGCAATCTCGGTGTGATGGGTATAGATCGCCTTCTAACCTTCTTCGGGATGAATTAACCCGCGCCGCTAAGCGCTCGGTTTTCCAATCCGCCCCAAAATGTGGTGGGATATGCCGTAAGCCTCACCGCAGCCCATCGAAGTGCCCGGCCAGAGATTTACGCCAGCCTTAGTAATAAGCCACTCGATTTGGGAGAAGAAAATGCCAATTGCAACCCCGGAAATTTATGCCGAAATGTTGGATCGCGCGAAGGCAAAAGCCTTTGCATATCCAGCAATCAACGTCTCATCATCACAAACGTTGATCGGAGCAATTCGCGGTTTTGCAGAAGCAAAATCTGACGGCATCGTCCAAATCTCTTGGGGCGGAGCGGAATACCTTTCAGGTTCCACAGTTAAGAACATGGTTGATGGCGCAGTTGCCCTCGCCGAATACGCACACATTGTTGCGAAGAATTACAACGTAAATATTGCAATACATACCGATCACTGCCCAGTAGAAAAGTTGGATGGCTTTATGCGTCCACTACTTGATCTCGGCGCCGAGCGAATTAAAGCCGGCAAGGGTCCACTATTTAATTCACACATGTGGGATGGATCTGCAGTTTCAATGCCAGAAAATATGTCAATCGCAGATGAGCTAATTACAAAGTCAACTGCAGCTCGCACACTTCTTGAAATTGAAATTGGTGTTGTTGGGGGCGAAGAAGATGGCGTTGAAGCAAAGCATGATGCGAAGTTGTACTCCACACCTGAAGATGCACTGATGACAGTTGAAACTTTGGGACTGGGCGAACGTGGTCGTTACATGGTTGCCGCAACAT
>CAEZZG010000020.1_pt1 | contig 14386 bp, 12 predicted proteins | sample 7266311 | NCBI WGS metagenome assembly CAEZZG01 (sample SAMEA6813955, study PRJEB35770) | uncultured Actinomycetes bacterium | biome: Freshwater; feature: Freshwater reservoir; material: water | place: Czech Republic | collected 2016-08-15 | depth 30m m
GCTCGCGTGCAAATGCCTTACGTTACAGAGCGCTGGCTCGGTGGAATGCTTACAAACTTCCCAACCGTGTACAAGCGAATTCAACGTCTTAAGGAACTCGAACTTCTCGAGAATACAAATGATCAACTTTTAACAAAGAAGGAACTCCTAGTTCTTCGTCGCGAACGCGAGAAGCTAACTAAGAACCTTGAAGGTATCCGTAACATGACTAAGTTGCCTAGCGCGATTTGGGTTGTTGATACTAAGAAAGAGCACCTTGCTGTTGCGGAAGCACACAAGCTAGGGATTCCAGTAGTTGCAATCTTGGATACAAATTGCGATCCAGATGAAGTCGATTACAAGATCCCTGGTAACGATGATGCAATTCGTTCAATCGCACTTCTAACCCGTGTTATTACTGATGCTGCAGTTGCTGGTCTTGCTGCACGCTCTGCAAATGCTGCCGCTGCTGCCGATAAGGCCGCACCAGTTGCAGATGCTGCAAAAGAAGCAGAACCACTTGCTGATTGGGAGAAAGAACTTCTCGCAAAGGGCGATGCTCCAGCCGCAGAAACAACTACAGAAGTAACAGGAGAATAATTAAATTGGCTTACACCGCTGAAGATGTAAAGAGATTACGCGAAGCAACAGCTGCCGGAATGCTTGATTGCAAGAAGGCGCTTGATGAAGCAGATGGCGATTACGAAAAGGCCGTTGAGATCATCCGCGTTAAGGGACAAAAAGGCGTAACAAAGCGTGAGGGCCGCACAACATCAAATGGTTTGGTGCTTGCTAAGGCTGAGGGCGATGTTGGCGTAATGCTTGAATTGAATTGCGAAACCGACTTCGTCGCAAAGGGCGATCGCTTCCAAGAACTTGCAAATGAACTTCTAGCCCATCTGCTTTCAAGCAAGATTGGCGAGATTGCAGAGTTCAGTGCTTCAAAAATGGCAAACGGTAAGACTGTTCAAGAAGTTATTGACCTAGGAAATGCAACTCTTGGCGAGAAGATCGAACTTCGCCGCGTAGCAGTTCTTCAAGGTTCTCCAGTCTCACTTTATTTACACCGCACTAGCCCAGATTTGCCACCACAAGTTGGAGTTTTGGTTCAACTTGCTAAGGATGCAGCTGAAGCTGGAAAAGATATTGCACAACACATTGCAGCATTCGCTCCACAATTCGTTCGTCGCGAAGATATTCCTGCCGAAAGCATTGAGACCGAACGCCGTATTGCTGAAGAGACTGCCCGCGCAGAGGGTAAGCCAGAAGCATCAATCGCCAAGATTGTTGAAGGTCGCGTAACTGGTTTCGTTAAGGAAGTTAGCTTGCTTGAGCAAGCCTTCGCTAAAGATGCCAAGAAGACCGTTCAGCAAATCGCAGATGAGGCAAAGACAGCCGTGTCGGCATTTCACCGATTCCGAGTTGGACAGTAATCTCGCCTTATAGAACCCCATAGAGATAGCAGTTAAGTCGAAGTAGATTTCGAAGTAGATAAGGAGCACTTAAATATGGCCCGCAAAGGTTATAAGAGAGTGCTCCTTAAACTTTCCGGTGAAGTATTTGGTGGCGAAAAAGGTATCGGTGTTGATCCCGATGTAGTTCATGATGTTGCAGCTCAGATTGCTGATGTAGTTCGCAGCGGAATCCAAATCGGAATCGTCGTAGGTGGTGGAAATTATTTCCGAGGCGCAGAACTACAACAACGCGGAATGGATCGCGCTCGCGCCGACTATATGGGAATGCTCGGAACGGTCATGAACTGTCTAGCACTTCAAGATTTTCTAGAAAAAGAGGGTATTGATACCCGAGTACAAACCGCAATCACAATGGGACAAGTTGCAGAGCCTTATATCCCTCGTCGCGCAATCCGCCACTTAGAAAAAGGTCGCGTTGTAATTTTTGGTGCAGGTGCCGGAATGCCATTCTTCACAACAGATACCGTTGCTGCCCAACGCGCACTTGAAGTTTCAGCCGAAGCGCTTCTACTCGCAAAGAGCGGAGTTGATGGCGTTTATTCTGCCGATCCAAAGAAGGATCCCTCAGCAGTTAAGTACCAGACTGTAAGTTTCGATGATGTTTTATCTAAGTCATTAGCAGTAGCAGATGCCGCAGCATTTAGTTTATGCCGAGAAAATAACCTTCCAATTGTTGTTTTTGATTTGAAGAACAAGGGCAATATCGCACGAGCAGTTCGCGGCGATAGCGTCGGAACTTTAGTTTCGTAAGGTTATAAGGGGAGAACATGAGCGACATTTCAACAGCTTTGGGCGATGCAACATCGAAGATGAATAAAGCAGTTGAGGTTGCGAAGGAAGATTTCGGTGCTATTCGCACTGGTCGCGCCCATCCTGCAATGTTTGCAAAAATTGTTGTTGATTACTACGGAACGATGACTCCACTCTCACAACTCGCATCTTTTCAAGTTCCAGAACCACGCATGGCCATCGTTTCACCATTCGATAAAGGCGCATCTGCGTCGATCGAAAAGGCGATTCGCGAATCAGATCTCGGAGTAAATCCAGCATCTGATGGTGGCGTTATTCGCGTAAATTTCCCACAATTAACGGAAGAGCGTCGCAAGGATTACATCAAGGTTGCACGTAATAAGGCTGAGGATTCTCGTATTTCAATTCGCAATATTCGTCGTACTGCAAAAGAGGCGATGGAGAAGTTAGAGAAAGATGGCCTTGCCGGAAAAGATGATGTGGCTCGCGGTGAGAAAGATTTAGAGAAGATAACTTCAGATCACGTAGCGAAAATTGATGATCTCTTGAAGCATAAAGAAGCTGAACTTCTCGAAGTTTAAATTATGGATGACTTTCACTCGATAAATGAGGCGATTAATGCCAAGGCCGGACGCAAGTTAGGTCCTTCAATCCTGGTCTCACTCTCACTTCTCGCAGTGGTATTTGTAACTATTTCATTTGCTAAATTTCTCTTCGCAATTTTTGTTTGGGTAGCAATACTTCTAGCAGCACGAGAGTTAATTCGAGCATATAAGGCTGGCGGTATTGAACTTCCAGGCAACGCAATAGCAGTCGCAATAACCGTCCTTCTTGCTGCTGCTTGGTTTGGCCGAGTATCTGGATTAGCAGTTGCAACTGCAATCGCAATCCCAAATGTTTTGGTTTACATTCTCGTTAAAGACCCTAAAGATTTTGTACGTAAGTCAACAGCAGCAGCATTTGCAATATTTTATCTAGCCTTTCTAGGTGGTTTCATTCTGCTACTGGCCCACGATAAACAGGGACTTGCTCGAATTTTCACACTCGTAGTTCTCGTAAGTTGTAACGATACCTTTGCTTATATTTTTGGAGTTTTAATCGGTAAGCATCCTTTAGCACCGCACATCTCTCCGAAGAAGACCTGGGAAGGTTTGATTGGTTCAGTAATTGCCACAACTATTGGCTCTGCACTGGTATTTCAATATGCACTCGGGCACACCTGGTGGATCGGCGCCGCAATCGGTTTAGTTGCAGTAGTTACTTCGACATGTGGGGATTTAATTGAATCCGCTGTAAAGCGAGATTTAGCAATAAAAGATATGGGAACTATTTTGCCTGGCCATGGTGGAATGCTCGATCGAATTGACTCCGTTTTATTCACTGGCCCAGCGGTCTGGTTTGCGCTCGAATTTATTAGGCATTTCAAGATATGACCGAGTTAAAATTAGTCTTTGACGAGCCAAAGCAACGAGTAAAACCACCCAAACACTTTGCGGATTTAGATCCTGCCGAGCGCAAAGCTTTAGCAGTCGAGCTTGGGATTCCAGCATTTCGCGCAAACCAAATGGCGGTTCACTTCTTTACGCATTACAACGATGATACTGAAACCTGGAGTGATATCCCGAAAGATCTGCGCGAGACACTTGCGAAAGAGTTTGTTCCAAAGTTAATTACCTTGGTTAAATCTGTAACAACAGATAGTGGCAAGACTCGTAAAGATTTGTGGCGCTTGCATGATGGGGTTTTAGTTGAGAGCGTTCTAATGCGTTACTCCGACCGCACAACTGTCTGCATATCTTCGCAAGCAGGGTGTGGAATGAACTGTCCGTTCTGTGCGACCGGGCAAGCCGGGTTAACTCGCAATTTAACTGCTGGCGAAATTACCGCCCAAGTTGTCGCAGCCGCACGAATTTGTGCGGAAGGTGAATTGCCAGGCGGCGAAACCAGACTTTCAAATGTCGTGTTCATGGGTATGGGCGAACCAATGGCTAACTACAACCCAGTAATGCGTTCGATTAGAAATATCACTGCACCGCAACCAGATGGTCTTGGAATTAGTGCAAGATCAGTAACGCTCTCAACCGTTGGTTTAGTAAATGGAATTGAGAAACTTTGTGATGAAGGTATTCCAGTAACGCTCGCAGTTTCACTTCACACTCCAGATGATGAACTTCGCGACACTTTGGTTCCAATTAACTCGCGCTGGAAGGTTCGTGAAGTCTTAGCCGCTGCAGATAAATATGAAGCGAAGACTGGTCGCCGCTATTCGATTGAATACGCCCTTATTCGCGACATCAATGATCAGGCTTGGCGTGCGGATTTATTGGGACGGCTTTTGAAAAATCGAAACGCCCACGTGAATTTAATCCCGCTAAATCCGACCCCTGGTTCAAAATGGACGGCATCCCGTCCAGAAGATGAAGCGGAGTTCGTTCGGGTTTTAGAGAGTTACAAAGTTCCCGTGACGGTTAGAGACACACGAGGCAGAGAAATCGATGGCGCATGTGGTCAATTGGCCGCGTCCGAGATAATCTCTGAGGTATGAAAAAGCTAAATAACTTTATTGATGGAAAATCCCAGCCAGCTAAGTCTGGTGCAACAAGTGAAATTATTAATCCTGCTACAGGTAAAGCCTATGCAACAGCTCCGGTATCTGGAGTCGATGATGTCAACAGCGCGCTAAGCGCCGCAAGTAACGCATTTGTTGAATGGCGTGATTCAACACCATCAGAACGTCAACGAGCACTAAATAAAATTGCAGATGCTTTCGAGGCCAGAAGTGATGAGTTAATTGCGATAGAAGTAGAGAACACAGGTAAGCCAATCTCGCTAACCACTTCGGAGGAAGTTCCACCGATGTTGGATCAGATTCGCTTCTTTGCTGGCGCTGCCCGTAACCTTGAAGGAAAATCTGCGGGCGAATATATGCGCGGAATGACCTCATTTATTCGTCGTGAACCAATCGGCGTATGCGCACAAGTAACTCCATGGAACTATCCAATGATGATGGCTGTTTGGAAATGGGCACCGGCAATTGCTGCAGGTAACACCGTTGTTTTAAAGCCAAGTGATACAACTCCAGCATCAACGGTATTCATGGCAGAAGTTATGTCAGAGTTCTTACCAAAAGGTGTATTCAACGTTATTTGTGGCGACCGTGAAACTGGACGCACACTTGTGGAACATAAGACACCTGCAATGGTTTCAATTACTGGATCTGTTCGTGCAGGAATCGAAGTTGCTAAATCTGCAGCGAGTGAATTAAAGCGCGTACACCTTGAGCTAGGTGGCAAGGCACCAGTAGTTGTATTCGATGATGCTGATCTGGAAAACGCGGCTGAAAATATTGCAATCACTGGCTTCTTCAATGCTGGTCAAGATTGCACAGCAGCTACTCGAGTAATTGTGCAGGAGAACGTCTACGATAAATTTGTCGAACTTCTTGCAAATCAAGCAAAAAATAATATTGCAACTGGTGGCCCAACCGAAGATGTGCTCTATGGCGCTCTTAATAATGCCGACCAACTTGCACGAGTTTCTGGATTTGTTGATCGCACCCCAAGCCACGCGAAGATTGTTGCTGGCGGAAGCAAGGTTGATCGTCCAGGCTATTTCTTCGCACCAACAGTTATCGCAGGTCTTCGCCAAGATGACGAGATGATTCAGAATGAAATTTTCGGACCAGTAATCACCGTCCAGAAATTTAAGGATGAGGCCGAAGCGATCTCAATGGCTAACGATGTTGCATATGGGCTTGCTTCAAGTGTTTGGACAAGTAACCACGGTCGGGCAATGAGATGTGCAAGAGCCTTCGACTTTGGTTGTGTCTGGATAAATACCCACATCCCAATCGTCGCGGAGATGCCACATGGCGGGTTCAAGCGCTCTGGTTACGGCAAGGATCTCTCGAGTTATGGCTTCGAGGATTACACCCGAATCAAGCACGTGATGACAAACCTGAACGCCTAAATCTCCGCAAATTTTTTGGAAAAATTTCCCTCATTCCTGTTGCAATATCGCAACTCTGTGGGGCTAGACTTTCCCCGTTCTCACTAGTTGCTCATTACGAGCTAGCCCTAAGAAGAAAGTGGTGCCATGACAACAGATAACTCCCACGAAGAGTTCCAACCAGGATTGAAAGACATTATTTCTGCGAAGGTTTCAAGACGCGGAGTATTTGCTGGTATCGGTGGCTTAGGCGCCGCGGCTTTTCTTGCATCTTGTGGCTCTGGTGGCAGTTCTAGTTCTGGCGGCGAAGCACTTCGATGGGGCAACTGGCCGCTCTATCTAGATTTTGATGAGAAGACAAAGAAATATCCAACTCTTGAAGCATTTATCAAGAAGACCGGAATTGAAACAAAGTATTTCGAAGATTACAACGACAACGATGAGTTCTTCGGCAAAGTTCAAGCGCAATTAAAACTTAAGAAAGATATCGGATATGACATCGTTACGCCTACCGATTGGATGGCTGCACGTTGGATTCGACTTGGTTATACCCAAAAATTTGATGGCGCCAATATTCCAAATGCTTCTAACATTCTAGATACTTTGGCAAGTCCATCTTTTGATCCAAGCCGGGAACAGACTCTTCCATGGCAGGGAATTATGTCGGGCTTTGGCTGGAATGTTCAAAAGAATCCAAAGGGAATTCGAACAATTGAAGATCTCTTTGCACCACAAAATAAGGGAAAGATTGTTGTTCTCTCAGAACTACGCGACACCATCGGTGTAATTCTTCTATCGCAAGGCGTAGATGTCACAACGGTAACTGAAGATCAATACATGAATGCTGTTGACTTCATGGAGGGAAAGATTTCTGATGGCTGGATTCGTGGCGTAAAGGGCAACGAATATGCTGAAGATCTAACTTCTGGCGATGCCACCGCAGTAATTGGCTGGTCTGGCGATATGTTCATTCTTGCTTCAGAGAATGAAGGAAAGTTTGACTTCGCAATTCCAGAATCTGGTGGAACTATTTCAAGTGATAACTTTGTAATTCCTTACACAGTTGGCGCTGATGCAAAAGCTAACGCTGAGAAGATGATCAACTATTACTACGACCCAGCAGTTGCTGCAGAGGTTGCGGCATATGTGAATTATGTTTGTCCAGTAAAGGGCGCTCAAGCTGAGATGGAGAAGATTGATCCAGATCTAGCAAAGAGTGAATACATTTTCCCAACTGATAAGACAATGAAGAACTTGAATGTATTCCGCGCACTAACAACTGATGAAGAAACTTCTTGGACTGAAGCTTTCCAAAAGGCTGCAGGAAACTAAGTGGTAAAAGCCTCAATTGAAGCGCGAGGCGATCTTCGGCTAACAAGACTCACCAAGAGTTATGGTGATTTCACCGCAGTTGATGATCTTTCGCTAACAATCCCTAAGGGTTCTTTCTTTGCGCTGCTTGGACCATCTGGTTGCGGCAAGACAACAACGCTTCGAATGATTGCTGGTTTGGAAGAACCAACTGCTGGCAGCATTCATCTTGGTGAAACAGACATCACCACAACTAAGCCATACCAACGCCCGATTAATACAGTTTTTCAGAACTATGCGCTATTTCCACATTTAACAATCTTTGAAAATATTGCATTTGGCCTGCGTCGCCGCGGCCAGAAAGATGTAAAAGAGGCAGTTGATAAAGTTTTAAATCTTGTTGAACTTCCGCATCTAGCAGAGCGCAAACCAACTCAACTTTCTGGCGGACAACAACAACGTATCGCCTTGGCCAGAGCAATAGTGAACCGCCCAGCGCTTCTACTGCTTGATGAACCACTTGGCGCACTTGATTTGAAACTTCGTCGCCAGATGCAGATCGAACTTAAATGGATTCAGAAAGAGGTTGGTCTAACTTTCGTTCACGTAACTCACGATCAAGAAGAGGCCATGACAATGGCGGACACAATCGCAGTTATGAATGAAGGCCAGATTGAACAAATGGGCTCACCTGCAGAGCTATATGACAACCCGGAAACTGCATACGTTGCCAACTTCCTAGGTCAGTCAAACTTAATTAAAGGAACTATTTCAGGCAATGATGGCGATTCACTTATCGTTGATTTATATGGTCAGAAAATTGCGCTACCTAAGAACCGATCACATGCAATCGATAACTCAACATATGCCGGTATCCGCCCAGAGAAATTTCGAATCTCGCTCTTAGAAACGCCCGTACATGGAAATGTTTTAACTGGCGGTCGCATCGAAGATGTTTCATACATTGGTGTTTCTACTCAATACCAGGTCGAGATGCCGTGGGGTCAGGAACTTATGGTCTTCGAACAGAACGATGATGGCGTAGCCCCATTTAATAAAGGTGATGCCGTAAATATTTCGTGGGCGCCAACATTTACCTTTGCACTTCGTGGCGATGAAGATGTTACGGCTGGATCAGAAGTTGAACCAGAAGATTTAGACGAAGAATAAAATCTATGGGAAAGATTCGCACCCCTTATCTGCTTCTGCTTCCTGGATTTGGTTTCCTATTTACCTTCTTTATTCTGCCGATTATTAATCTTGCCCAAACCTCAACCCAAACAAGAGTTTCTGGGGGAGATACTGGTCAATATGAGCAGACCTTAAGGTTCACAAATTATCTTGATGCATTTGTGGAAAATAAAGAGCAATTCGGACGCTCATTTTTATACGCCATCATTGCAACAGTTTTGGCGCTAGCAATTGCCTACCCTCTGGCTTACGCAATTGCATTCAAAGCCGGAAAATATAAGAACTTACTGTTGGTACTTGTAGTTGCACCTTTCTTTACCTCATTTCTTCTTAGAACAATCGCTTGGAAGCAGATCCTTGGCGAAGAGGGTTTCGTTGTACCAACTCTGCGATCGCTCGGAATAATCAGCGAGAGCACAACTCTCACATCCACCTCGTTTGCCGTTGTAATGGGTATGACTTATAACTTCCTACCATTTATGACGCTGCCACTATTTGCATCTATTGATCGTATTGATCCAAGAACTCTTGAAGCATCTGGTGATCTTTACGCGAATGGCCTGACGACATTTCGCAGAGTTACTTTGCCGCTATCGATGCCAGGTGTGGTTGCTGGGACTTTACTTACATTCATTCCCGCCGCCGGTGATTATGTAAATGCGGCAATCCTAGGAAATCCAAATACCAAAATGCTTGGTAACGTAATTGAATCTCGCTACTTCAAGATTGTTGACTATCCAACAGCCGCTGCTCTCTCATTTACTTTGATGGCTGCGATTCTAATTTTGGTAACTCTCTATATCCGTAAAGCTGGAACTGAGGAGTTGGTATGAGCCAGAAACTTAAGGATGCAACGATTCCAACAATTCCACTTGGCGCACGTATTCAACGTTGGATCGGTCGTAATTTAATTCGCATCTACGCAGTTTTCGCATTTACCTATCTGTTCATTCCAGTGGCATATACCTTTGCATTTTCATTTAATGATTCTGGAAAGAGCAACTTAATTTGGAAGGGCTTCACACTTGGAAATTGGCAGAACCCATGTGGTGCGCCTGAAGTTTGCAACGCGCTAGGCAATTCAATAAAGATTGGTTTCCTTGCAACTTTCTTCTCAACAATCCTTGGAACAATGATCGCATTCGCGATCGGGCGACATAAGTTCAGAGGACGTTCAACATCAAACTTGCTTATCTTTTTACCTATGGCAACCCCAGAAATCGTTATGGGTGCATCCTTACTCTCGCTCTTCTTAGTACTTAAAATTAATCCTGGTTTCTGGCCAACAGTTATTGCGCATATTGTTTTCTGTATCTCTTTTGTTGTTGTCACAGTTAAGGCGCGTATCGCAAGCCTTGATCCCAGACTTGAACAAGCTGCAATGGATCTCTATGCAAATGAGTTTGAAACATTTAGAAGGGTTACCCTGCCACTAGTAGCTCCTGGTATTGCAGGCGCCGCCCTTCTGGCATTTAGCCTCTCCTTTGATGATTTCATTATTACAAACTTCAACTCTGGAACTCTGACGACATTTCCTAAATTTATTTATGTATCTGCCGCTCGCGGAATTCCAGCACAGGCAAATGTAATTGGCTCTGCGATGTTCTTCTTAGCTCTAACAATTGTTATCGTGGGGCAACTAGTAAACCGCCGAAAGGTGCGCTAAACTTTTAACGTTTCCATGGTGAACGACAGAACTGTAAGTAGTTCTGCGTCATGGGGTAGGACTCCGGAGGACCCGGGCCAACTAAAAGTTGTGATTGAAGGGGTGATCCCGGTTTCGGCCGGATTACGCGATGGCTAACATCGACTCCTCCTATTTAAATCTTCTCTCGCATATGCAACCGCAGTTGTATTGGCTTGACGCTGACCCACTAGAACCAGAAGTTCACCCGACTCTTATTGGTGAAACAACTACTGATTTATGCATAGTAGGCGCTGGATATACCGGACTCTGGACTGCGCTATTGGCTAAAGAGAAGAGCCCAGAACGTAAGGTAATAATTATTGAACAACTCGAGACTGGCGCCGGTGCATCTGGTCGAAACGGTGGCTTCTGCAGCTACTCCTTAACTCATGGTTTTATGAATGGCTACAGTCGCTTCAAAGATGAGATGGCAATCATTGAACGTTTGGGTCGCGAAAATCTTGAAGGTATTGAAGCAACAATTAAGAAGCACAAGATTGATTGTGGCTTCGAATTAACTGGCGAGATTAGCGTCGCAAATGAAGAGTGGCAGATGGAAGGCATAATCGAAGAGGCCAATCTCCGTAACTCATTTGGCGATAACGTCGAAGTATTAAGCAGGAAAGAGATGCAATCTCGAGTTAATTCTCCGCTATCTGTTGGTGGACTTTGGGATCCAGATGGAACCGCGCTCGTCGATCCAGCACGTTTAGTTTGGGGCCTTGAACAGGCCTGTATCGCGAGTGGGGTACAAATTTATGAGAACACAAGTGCGCTGCGACTAGAGCGAACAAGTACCGGAATTATTGTTCACACTCCTTACGGAAGTGTATTTGCGCAGAAAGTTGCACTCGCGACCAATGTTTATCGATCACTGGTTAGAAGCGCTAAGAAATATGTTGTTCCAGTTTACGATTTCCAACTAGTTACAGAGCCACTTACGCCAGCCCAGATGGAGTCAATTGGTTGGAAGAATCGCGAGGGACTTTCAGAGGCTGGAAATCAATTCCACTATTACCGACTGACTAAAGATAATGAAATTTTATGGGGTGGATATGACGCAATTTATAACTTCCGCGGAAAAGTTCGCCACGAATATGAGAGCAGTGCTGAAACTTACGCACACCTCGCAGAAGCATTTCTAGAAACTTTCCCACAATTACAGGGAATTAAATTCACACATGGTTGGGGTGGTGCAATTGATACCTGCTCTCGCTTCACTCAATTCTGGGGCCAGGCCCATCGCGGAAAAGTTGCATATGTAATGGGATATACCGGCCTTGGTGTTGGCGCCTCTCGTTTCGGTGCTCAAGTTATGTTGGATCTCTTAGATGGCGAAGATAACGAGCGAACCAGATTGCGCATGGTTAGAAAGAAGCCACTGCCATTCCCACCGGAACCATTTAAATTTATCTTTATTCGATTAACGCAATGGTCAATTAATAAATCAGATATGAATCAAGGCAAGCGAAATTTGTGGCTTAAACTCTTGGATTCACTAGGACTTGGTTTCGACTCTTAACTTAGAGGCTGGCGAAAGCATCATCAATAATTCCAAGAGCCTGTTTTAACAAGTGCTCTGGCATTACTAATGGTGGCAACAAGCGAATTACATTGGAATAAGTTCCGGCGCTAAGAATTAATACGCCTTTCTGTTGGCAATATTTAATCACGGCGCTCATAGCCTCACTATTAGGTTCAATAGTTCCTGGCTTTACTAATTCAATTGCCTGCATCGCACCAGCGCCACGAACTTCACCAATTACTGGATATTTCTTAGCCATTGCCTGCAGCGCATCAACCATAATTTTGCCAATTACATTTGCGCGATCTACGAGTTTCTCTTCTTCGATTGTTGCGAGAGCGCCAAGTGCTGCTGCGCAGGCTACTGGATTGCCACCAAATGTTCCACCAAGTCCGCTGGCATGAACTGAATCAAGCATTTCAGCGCGACCGGTAACACCAGCAAGTGGGAAGCCACCAGCAATTCCTTTTGCAGTTGTAATCAAATCAGCATCAACGTTCTCGTGTTCTACTGCAAACATCTTGCCAGTTCGGCCAAAGCCAGTTTGGACTTCATCAGCAACAAAGACGATGCCATTATCTTTAGCAAACTTTGCAAGACCAGGAAGAAAACCCTTAGGTGGGACGATAAAGCCACCTTCACCTTGAATTGGTTCGATCACAATTGCGGCAACGTTCTTTGCGCCAATTTCCTTCTCAATTTTATGAGTAACAACTTCAAGGGTTTCGGTTGCGCAAGCCGCGGCATCGCCATTGAATCTAAATGGATATGCCATTGGCATGCGATAGATCTCGCTTGCAAAAGGTCCGAAGCCCTCTTTGTAAGGCATATTTTTGGCGGTCATTGCCATAGTTAAATTTGTTCGACCGTGATAACCGTGTTCAAAAACGACTACCGCTTGGCGCTTTGTATATGCACGTGCAATCTTGATTGCATTCTCAACTGCTTCGGCGCCCGAATTCAGCAGAACTGATTTCTTCTTATGCGTTCCTGGTGTGATTCGATTTAAGATTTCACAGACTTCGATGTATCCAAGGTATGGCGCAATCATGAAGCAGGTATGTGTGAATGCTTTCACTTGATTAATTACGTTTTCAACTACGCGGTCTGCGCTATTTCCAACATTCACAACTGCGATACCAGCGCCCATATCGATAATTGAGTTTCCATCAACATCAACAATTACACCGCCGCCAGCTTTTTCGACAACAACAGGAATCGCCATTCCGAGTGATGCAGAAACCGCTTCATTTCTCCGCTTGATAATTTCCTGGGACTTTGGACCCGGGATTGGTGTTACGAGGCGGAGTTCTTGCGGGATATTTGGACCGGATGTCATGGGCGCAGTCTATCTGAGGCAAAACTTTTGCCTATTGTTACTTAGAATAGGGGAGTGTCCGCTCCTATCGATTTAGTCATCCTTGGTTCAACGGGATCAATCGGAACCCAGGCGTTAGAAATAGTTGAGGCTAACCCAGATAAGTTCCGAGTCATTGGACTTTCGGCAGGCGGCAAAAACCTTGAACTTTTAGCAGAGCAAGCGAATAAGTTTTCGGTACCGGTAGTAGGAACTACGGGTAATCGAGAGACCTTGATTTCAAAGCTAGGTAAGACCCAGGTAATTGATGGACCAAATGCCGCATCGGAAATTGCGGCGATGACTTGTAACGTTGTACTAAATGGAATTTCCGGATCAATCGGACTTGGACCAACGCTTGCGGCGCTATCAGTGGGAAATAAAGTTGCGCTCGCAAATAAAGAATCACTTGTAGCGGGCGGCGATTTAGTAATGGCTTTCGGACGAGATCAAATTATTCCAGTTGACTCCGAACACTCAGCTCTTTACCAATGCTTCTTAAGCGGTAAGGCTTCGGAAGTTAAGCAAGTTATCTTGACTGCGAGTGGTGGCCCATTTAGAGATCGCAGCGATCTGTCAGATATAACAGTCGCAGAAGCGCTAAACCACCCAACTTGGTCGATGGGTCCGGTCGTAACTATTAACTCTGCAACGCTAATGAATAAAGGTTTAGAAATAATTGAAGCGCACTACCTATTTGATCTTCCATATTCCAAAATCAGCGCAGTAATTCATCCACAATCCGTCGTTCATTCGATGGTGGAATTTGTAGATGGTTCGACTATCGCACAGGCTAGCCCGCCAAATATGAAGGGGCCAATTGCATATGCAATTTCTGATACCAACCGAATTCCTAAAGCAACGCCACCTATCGATTGGAATCAAAGCCACTCTTGGAATTTTGCACCAATTGATAATGCAAAGTTTCCAGCTGTTGATTTGGCTCGCAGATGCGGTGAACTTGGTGGTGGGCTGCCGGCAATTTTTAATGCAGCCAACGAAGTCGCGGTTGAGGGATTTCTAAATGGCGCTATCTCATTTGCTCAAATAGTTGATGTGGTTGATGCAACAGTTCAGAAGCTAGGCGGAAATTCACCGGTAACAATAAGATCGCTCGCTGATGTCAGTGCTATCGAGAATGATTCAAGAGTTATATCGGCCCA
>CAEZZG010000023.1_pt1 | contig 11822 bp, 10 predicted proteins | sample 7266311 | NCBI WGS metagenome assembly CAEZZG01 (sample SAMEA6813955, study PRJEB35770) | uncultured Actinomycetes bacterium | biome: Freshwater; feature: Freshwater reservoir; material: water | place: Czech Republic | collected 2016-08-15 | depth 30m m
CAGAAGAAGGGTGTAACAGTTGTTACATACGATTCAGATGTTGCTCAAGCTGGTCGCTCAGTATTCGTTAACCAGGCTTCATCAGAAGGTATCGGTAACGCACTTGCAGATTCAGCAGCTGAACTAGCTGGTGGCGAAGGCGATATCGCTGTACTTTCAACAACACCAGATGCTACAAACCAGAACGTTTGGATCGAATTCATGAACAAGCGTCTTGCAGCGAAGTATCCAAAGGTGAAGGTTGTTGCTACAGCTTACGGTCTAGATAAGCCAGAAGAATCAACAACAGAAACACAAGGACTAATTCAGAAGAACCCAACAATCGAAGCAATTGTTGCTCCTACATCAGTAGGTATCGTTGCAGCTGCTAAGTACGTTTCAGGTTCAGCTTCAAAGGGCAAGGTTTTCGTAACTGGTCTAGGTCTTCCAAATGATATGAAGACATACATCAAGGACGGCTCAGGAGCTCAAGCATCTCTATGGGATGTAGAAAACTTCGGATACGTAGCAGTTCAAATTGCTAACTCCATCCGTAACAACAAGCAATCTGTAAAGGTTGGCGCAGTTATCAAGTCTGCAAAGGGCGATAAGGGCGTTAAGTCTCGTAAAGTAATCAAGGGTGCTGTAGGAAATGAAGTTCTCCTCGGACCAGCTACTGTCTTCACAAAGGACAACGTAGATAACTACAACTTCTAATTAATTTAATTAATTAAAGGTTGGGAGAGCGGCGATTTCCTCGCGGGGATTGCCGCTCTCTTCTTTTAAAGAACTTCTCAGGGAAAGTAAATTAAATGGAGCGAGTCTGTTTTAGGTTGCAAGTAAAGCCAGAGCTGATGCCTGAATATATTCGGCGTCACGCAGAAGTTTGGCCGGAGATGCTTGAAGCACTGCGCCAGACCGGTTGGACTAATTATTCACTTCATTTAGATGAATCAGATGGCACGTTAATTGGGTATCTTGAGACACCAGATTTAGAAGCGGCTAAGGCCGGAATGGCTAAGACTGATGTGAATGCACGTTGGCAGGCAGAAATGGGGCAATTCTTTGTTGAACTCGGTGACAAAGCCCCCGACGAAGGATTTCTAAGATTAAAAGAAGTTTTCTATCTCGCTTAAATTTTATAAAAAAATAGCTAAAACTAAAAAGGGAGCATGGACATGGCAAGTAAGAGCGAAGCAAAGGAAGTTTTAAAGCGCTTCTTTATTGAAGTCCCATCATGGGCGTATGGAAATTCTGGAACTCGTTTCAAAGTTTTCTCATCCGATGGCGTACCGCGCGATCCCTTCGAAAAGATTGCGGATGCTGCTCAAGTCCATAAGTTCACTGGCGCTGCGCCTTCCGTCGCAATGCATATTCCATGGGACCGAGTGGATAATTACAAAGCACTTGCAAAGCACGCAACTGATTTAGGTGTTCGCCTTGGAACAGTTAACTCAAATACTTTTCAAGATAATGATTATAAATATGGTTCTGTCTGTCACCCAGATGCAAAAATTCGCCAGAAGGCTGTTGACCACTTATTCGAATGCGTCGACATCATGGACCAAACTGGTGCACAGGATATAAAGCTCTGGTTTGCTGATGGTACAAACTATCCAGGTCAAGATGATCTTCGTGGTCGCCAAGAGCGCTTAGCTGAATCACTAAAGAAGTTATATGACCGCTTAGGTACGAACCAGAGAATGCTTCTGGAATACAAATTCTTCGAACCAGCTTTCTACTCAACCGATGTTCCGGACTGGGGAACTTCATATGTTCATTGTTTAGAGCTTGGACCAAAGGCATCAGTCTGCGTTGATACCGGACACCACGCCCCAGGAACAAATATTGAATACATCGTTGCTTTCTTGCTCATGAAGAAGCGCCTCGGTGCATTCGACTTTAACTCTCGCTTCTATGCCGACGATGATCTAATTGTTGGCGCAGCAGATCCATTCCAATTATTTAGAATCATGCACGAAGTGAATCAAGGTGGCGGTTTTGCAAAAGACACCACAGTTTCATATGTGCTAGATCAATGCCACAACATCGAAGATAAGATCCCAGGCCAAATTCGATCAATCACAAATGTGCAAGAAGCTGTTGCAAAGGCGCTTTTAGTTGATGCTGCTGCACTTGCTAAGGCACAGAAAGATTGCGATGTACTTGCTGGAAATGACATCTTGATGGACGCATACAACACCGATGTTCGTGAGCTTCTTGGTGAAGTTCGTAGCGAACAAGGTTTAGATGTAGACCCAAAGGCAGCTTTTGCTCGCAGTGGTTACATGGCAAAGATTGCAGCAGAACGTGTTGGCGGCGCACAGGCAGGTTGGGGCGCGTAATAATGACGACACCTAAACCGGTACAAGAGTTAATAAAACGCAGCAATAAATTAGGTTCAGAGCCGAGATTTACAAACTATGCCGGTGGAAACACATCGGCAAAGGGCGAACTTAAAAATCCAGCCACTGGTGAAATGGCGCCAGTTCTTTGGGTTAAAGGTTCAGGCGGAGATCTTGGAACGCTAACTGAATCTGGACTTGCGGCACTTGATCTTGAACGCTTCAAATTACTTAACAACGTTTATCGCGGTGTTGAACATGAAGATGAGATGGTTGCGCTCTTTGATTACTGCCGTTTTGGCATTGGTGGCGCAGCTCCAAGTATTGATACTTCGATGCACGGACTTGTTGATTACGACCATGTAGATCATCTACATCCAGATTCAATTATCGCTCTTGCAACATCTATCGATGGCGAAAAGTTAACTCGTGAATGTTTCGGAGATGAAATTCTCTGGGTCGAGTGGCGGCGTCCTGGCTTCCAACTTGGTTTGGATATGGCTGCTATCGCAACGAATAATCCAAAGGCAAAGGGTTGTGTACTTGGTGGCCATGGATTAACAACGTGGGGCAACACAAGTGAAGAGTGTGAAAAGCGATCTATCGAAGCGATTGAAAAGGCTGAAAAGTTTATTAAGGAGAAGGGCAAAGCAGATCCGTTCGGCAAGAAGGTAGCAAAGTTTGCACCTCTTGATCCTGCTGCACGTAAATCTCGCGCCGCAGAACTTGCACCATACCTTCGTGGAATTGCTTCCCGTGATTCACGAATGGTTGGTCACTTCACCGATGGCGATGTAGTTCTAGATTTCTTGCAAGGTAGCGAAATGCCACGCCTTGCAGCACTTGGAACTTCATGTCCAGACCATTTCTTGCGCACCAAGGTTCGTCCAATGGTTATCGATATCGATCCAAAGGCTTCGGTTGAAGAAGTTGTTGCGTTAGCAAATGAGAAGCACGAGCAATATCGTTTGGATTACGCCGCTTACTACAACAAGTTTGCGACTAAGGATTCACCTGCAATGCGTGGCGCTGATCCCGCAGTAATTTTGGTACCGGGAATTGGAATGTTCACCTTCGGAAAGGATAAGCAGACAGCCCGAGTTGCATCAGAGTTCTATATAAATGCAATCAATGTAATGCGCGGTTCTGAAGCGTTATCTAAGTATTCACCTATCGATGAATCTGAAAAGTTCCGAATTGAATATTGGGATCTTGAAGAGGCAAAGTTAAAGCGTGCACCAAAGCCAAAGCCACTTGCTGGTCGTATCGCGTTGGTAACTGGCGCAGCATCTGGTCTTGGAAAAGCAACTGCAACCAGACTTTCTGCCGAAGGTGCATGTGTTGTTATCGCTGATCTAAATCTTGAAGGTGCAACCGAGCTTGCTAAAACACTTGGTGGCCCAGATAAGGCGATTGCCATTTCAATGAACGTTACAAGTGAAGAGGAGATTGCCGCGGGAATTGCTGCTGCATCCCTCGCATTTGGTGGCGTTGATATCTTGGTGAACAACGCAGGAATTTCAATCAGTAAATCACTTGTAGAAACATCTACGAAGGATTGGGATCTGCAACATGACATCATGTCACGAGGTTCATTCCTGGTTTCACGCGAAGGTGCCAAGGCGATGCTTGCTCAGAAAATGGGCGGCGATATTGTCTACATCTCATCTAAGAATTCAGTCTTTGCAGGTCCAAATAACATCGGTTATGGATCAACAAAGGCAGATCAAGCGCATCAAGTTCGTCTGCTTGCAGCAGAACTCGGTGAATTTGGAATTCGCGTAAATGGAATTAATCCAGATGGCGTCGTTCAGGGTTCCGGAATCTTTGCATCAGGTTGGGGTGCAAATCGCGCGGCGGTTTATGGTGTTGAAGAATCTAAACTTGGCGAGTTCTATGCAAAGCGCACAATCTTGAAGAAGGAAGTTCTTCCAGATCACATTGCAGCCGCGGTTTTCGTAATTCTTGGTGGCGATTTATCGCTAACCACAGGAATGCATATTCCAGTTGATGGTGGCGTCGCTGCTGCTTTCTTGCGATAACAGGTAACGGCTAAAAAACGATGACGCTTTACGCTGCAGTTGATCTTGGTGGATCAAGTGGAAGAGTTGCCGTTGGCCATATCCAAAATGGAAAAATTATCGTGCGCGAAGTTCACCGCTTCTCGCACGAACCGCAAGTCCTAAGCGATGGTTCTATTCGCTGGGAATGGGAGAAAATTGTTCACGAGGTTATTACCGGACTTAACAAGAGTTTAGATCTTGGTCCAATAAAGTCACTCGGAATTGATTCTTGGGCAGTTGATTACGGGCTTATTAATGCTCAAGGCAAGCTTGCAGAAATTCCATTTACCTATCGCGATGGCCGCACTGATGGTTTGATGACACAAATGCAACGCGATGTGGGCCGTGAATATATTTATTCAAAGACTGGCATTCAATTCATCTTCTTCAATACTGCTTATCAATTATTTGCGGCAAAAGGCAGCCAAGCATTTAGAAGCGCCAAGGTCTTCTTACTGTTGCCCGATCTTCTGAATTATTTCTTATGTGGCAAGAAAAGCAGCGAAGTAACAAATGCCTCAACAACTCAATTGCTCAACGCTAGAACTCAAGATTGGGATTGGGATTTAATCAAGAAGATTGGCATTCCAAAAGCTATCTTCCCAAAGCTTCATAAGCCGAAGGCAATCATTGGAAAAGTTCGTGGGCATGGCGCAATCGATGGCATAAAAGTTGTGGCAGTCGGTTCACATGACACCGCATCTGCAGTTGCTGGAACTCCGCTAAATCCAAATGGTCGTTCGGCATATATTTCAAGTGGAACTTGGTCGTTGGTAGGACTTGAACTCGATGAGGCAGTAACGACTCAGAAAGCAATGGATGCCAACATTACAAATGAAGTTGGTGTCGAAGGTCGTATTCGCTTTATTCGAAATGTAACCGGAATGTGGTTAATAGAAGAGTCCATTAGGTATTGGCGCGGTAAAGGTCAGAATTTCACCGCAGCCGAACTTGCAGCAGGCGCTGTGAAATGTGATTCGATTCAAATTATCGATACCGAAGATCCAATGTTCGCTAAGCCCGGACCGATGCCAGAAACTATTGCAAAATTCTGCGAAGAGACCGGACAAGCAGTTCCAGAAACCCCATTTGAATTCGCGCGATGTATCTTCGACAGCCTGGCACTTGCTTACTCCAGAGCGCTTAAAGATTTAATTGAAGCATCGGGTCGAGAGATCGATGAGATAAATATTGTTGGCGGTGGTTCCGCAAATGAACTACTAAATCAATTAACTGCCGATGCCACGGGAAAGATTGTTTATTCCGGACCTGTTGAAGCCACGGTTCTAGGTAACCTAATTATTCAAATGGAAGCGGATGGCAAGATTTCATCGCTCGAAGAGGGGCGCTCAATGATTTCAGATTCAAGTAATCGCAAGAAATATACGCCGCAAGAGGGAACAGATTGGGAAGCGCTATGGCACGGCATTCTGAATTAACTAAGGTTGCGGGAACTGACCTTGAAATTTCAAAGTTAAGTTTAGGTACAGCCCCGCTCGGTGGTCTATTCAAATCGGTATCCGAAGCTGAATCAGATGCCATGATTGATCTCGCAATAACTTCTGGAATTAATTACATCGATACTGCTCCGCTTTATGGATATGGCGCCGCAGAACGCCGAGTAGGACGAGCCGTTGCAGGTCGCAAAGCGGGTGTAACAATCTCGACAAAGGTTGGCCGCCCACTTCGTCCCGGCACAAATCTTGAGACGGATAAATATCCAGATGCTGATCCAGGACTTGAAACTTATTACGACTACTCAGAATCAGGAATCAGAAATGGTTTAGAGGCGAGCCTTAAGCGTTTGAATCTAGACAGTATTGAAATTGCCTATCTTCACGATGCCCAAGATTGCATACAAGATGCGATCGAAATTGCCTATCCAGTATTGGATCAGATGCGACGTGAAGGAATTGTGAAAGCAATTGGGCTTGGGATGAATTGGTGTCCTGCCTCAATTGAGATTATTAAGAACACAGATTTAAACATTGCACTAATTGCGGGTCGTTTCACCTTGCTTGATCAGAGCGCCCAGGATGAGCTTTATCCACTTGCGCTAAAGAAGAACGTTTCAATTGTTGCAGCTGGTGTTTACAACACGGGTGTTCTTGCAAATCCAGTTGAAGGTGCACTCTTTGATTATGCCCCGGCCTCTAAAGAGATTATTAATAGAGCGCTAGAAATTCGGGACTTCTTGAAAGATTTCAACGTTCCACTAACCGCGGCCGCAATGCAATTTCCATTGCGTCATCCGGCGGTAGTAACAGTATTAAATGGCGCTGGCACCGTTGCAGAGTTAGAGGCAAATATCGCAGCCTTCGACTTCGAACTTCCTTCAAATCTCTGGTCCGAACTCGAGAGCGCTGGCCTAATTGCGCCAGTGAATATCTAAATGAAGTTAGCATTGGTAACCGGCGCATCAAAGGGAATCGGCCGTGAAATTGCCTTGGCCCTTGCTGGCGCTGGCCACAAAGTAATTGCGGTATCTAGAACCCCAATGGCGCAAGCCGGAGACATCATAAATATTTGTGGCGATGTCAGCGATATTGATTTTGTTAACTCACTTCAGAAGCAGGTAGCAAAAGAACATGGCAACGTTCAAATCTTGGTAAACGCTGCTGGCGTATTTGGACCAATTGATTTGATCAAAGATGCCGATCCTAAGCAGTGGGTTGAAACCATAATGATCGACGCTATCGCGCCATATTTCACTTCAAGAGTTTTCTTACCCGCAATGCTGGAAGCCAGATGGGGGCGCATTATTAATTTAAGTTCAGCGGCCGCACTACACCCACCAGGAAAGTTGAATAGTGCATATGCAACTTCCAAAGTTGCCCTAAACCAATTCACTAGACATTTGGCTGCTGAAATTAGCGGAAGTGGCGTTACCGCAAATGCTATTCATCCTGGTGATGTGCGCAGTGATATGTGGGCCGATATAAGTGCGAAGGCAGATGCACTTGGTGAAGCCGGTGCAGATTACAAATCTTGGGTTGATTGGGTTGAAAAAACCGGTGGAGATGATCCCAAGAAAGTAGGCCAGTTAATTCTTAAATTAGTTAGCGACGAAAGCGCAGCAATAAATGGTCGCTTCTGTTGGATTGAAAGCCCGTTGCAAGAACCAATTCCAAGTTGGGATGATCCAACTGATGAGAGGCCTTGGATTTAGGTTGGATCTAGGTTGGATCTAAACTGGCTTCAGGAAGGCTTTCGTAGAATTAACCAATACTTACATTCTCATTTTCGTTGCTGCCAGAAAGATCATCTGCTAATCATGTTGGTAGACAACCTTTAAATAATCTGTGGTGGCTTCGTTCAATGAATGACTATATTCATTATTGCCGATTCTTCCGATTCTAAAGCCGCCAAAACTATTGTTGTTTACATGAATGCAGTATCTGAATGCAGAAGTTTCGTCATCATCATCTACATCACAGGAACTTTGATTAATTGTTTCGCTCCCAGCAAATCCAAATGAACCTTCGCCCATATCAGCGTCTTTGGTGTAGTACCACCAAGAACCGTTAATGGAATTAGGTGTGTTTAGAGGTGTTTCCAAAGATATAGAAGCGCGCGGCGCAGCAGCCATTAAAAGTGCTGTGCTTCCAGTTTTCTCTTGCCCTAAGAATGCGAGATAAGTATTCGTGCAGGCGCTAAGAATTGAGTCAATAGATCTATCTGGCGTTGGTTCACCAAAGTCCGCTGAGTAACACTGAGTCCACCCTGCATCAGTTAGCGTTGAAAGTAGAACATTCTGTTGTGGGCCACAAGGATAATAACTCGGTGCATCATTTGGCGCTGATTCGCATGAAACATAAACTTCACCCCCACCAGTTAAAGTGCCGCTGCTCTCAATAGTTATTCGGTAAACATTCTCCGCTGAGGCAATCGAAGTACAACCTGGACCGCCGACCCAAGTAAGCGTGAATGAAGTTGAGTTAGATTGCGTAATGTCAGTAAACATATCCGCATCGGTTGCTGAAGTGGGGTAGGTAAGTCCAGGTCCTCCAAAGTGAATCACTGGCTTTTCTCCAACGTTCGAACATTCAGTTAATTTGATCGAGTTGCCCGATTGACCGTATGCAACAATCTTGAAGTCCGCGCCTTGGCATTCAGAAGGAATATCAGAAAGTCGAACTGAGCTGTAGTAGAAAGCTCCAGCCTCTTCCTCATTAATAAAGGTGCTGGTCGGAGTAACAATGATTGAATTATCACCAGAACATGCTGTTGTCTGGGCAACACCCTGACCGAATTCGACGGGTGCTCCAGAGTTTAAATTAATACTTGCCGCAAGCGTTGAGCCGAGAGCAATAACACCGACTAATCCGCCGATACCAAGAATTAATTTTAGGTTTTTAGGATTGCGAGGCGCTCTACCTTCTGAGTTACTAAAATTAAGTAGAGACATAACCCGCCCTTTGCACTCTTCGTTCATCCCGTAAATAGAAAAGAATTGAGTTCGACAGCCGGGTGGCTGGGGTCAATCAACAGGGTTAAGGCTAGGGGTGATTAGGTACAAAAACAAGCATCCCCAAATAAGAATTAGCGAATACTTCTCAAGACTGCAGTAACGATGCCGAGAATTTCGGCGCCATCACCAGGAATTGGTGCGTAGTTCTCATTTGCAGGAAGCAACCAATAATGGCCGTCTTTCTTTGACCAAGTTTTCACAGTGGCCTCGCCATCAATCATTGCCGCAACAATCTCGCCTTTATTTGCATCTTTCTGGGCGCGAATAACAACATAATCGCCATCGCAAATTGCAACATCGATCATGGAATCGCCCTTAACTTTCAACATATAGATATCGCCCTTGCCGACAAAAGATTCTGGCAATGGGAAGACTTCATCAAAGCTCTGTTCGGCCAAGATTGGTGAACCGGCGGCAATCGTTCCAAGGAGAGGAACATTGCGGACCTTCTCTGGAGTGATTGCTTCGCCCTCACTTGGATAGGTAATTTCTAGCGCTCGCCCTTTGGTGGCATCGCGGCGGATAAAGCCCTTTTCAACGAGGGTTCCTAGTTGATACGAAACTGATGCGGATGAGGCTAGGCCGGCTGCTTGGCCGATTTCGCGCATTGAGGGTGGATATCCAGTGCTCTCAATGGCGGTTCGAATAACCTCGAGGATCTTGGCCTGGCGGGGGGTTAGGCCTTGCTCGTTGGCTGGGCCATCTGGAAGCTCGCTTACATTCTTTTTGCTCATAGGAGGAGCATAAACCAGATTTCCAAAAAAAGCGAACATTTGTTCGATTTTCGCTTGCTTGTGTCAGTGGCTTGACCTATAGTTCTTCTTAGAACACTTGTTCGAATAACCGAATCCCCTCGGTTCTTGGTAGCAAGGTTGGCAGGAGAAGTAAATGAGAAAGAACCAAAGGCTCGCTAGAACTTTTGTAGGAGCATCGCTATTGATAGTGATTGGCGCTGGTTTTAGCGCATCACTCAGCGATCATGGTGTTGCATCATCTGAAGTTATTAAAACTGGCACAGCTGGTTACATGCAAATTGTTGTGGCACCAGGGGAGACCATCTGGTCTCTTGCCCAGGCGCTAAATGCAGATGGCCGATCTGATCTCTCATCCGTCGTAGATCAGATCGTTACAGCCAATGCCTTGGCTTCAACTGATTTAGAGCCAGGAACCAAGCTCTGGGTGCCTACTAAGTAGCACTAAATAGGGGCTAGCCCCGTGCCCCAGCCCTTATGTAAAGGCTAAATCAAGAGTAATTTCTCGAGCAACTAGTGGTCAGCTTTGGCTACTTCATATAGCTCGTAAGGGGAGAGAAATGACTGATTTCGTTTCACCCGGCCAACCAGGAAGTAAGGCAGTTTTCTTGCCACGGTATGACCATTGGATAAATGGAAAGTTTGTAAAACCTTCATCGGGTCAATACTTTGAAAATGTAACCCCAGTAACTGGAAAAGTATTCTGCGAAGTTGCTCGCGGAAATGCCGCAGATATCGATCTCGCTTTAGATGCCGCACATGCAGCAGCACCAGCATGGGGCAAGACATCTGCAACCGAACGCGCAATTATGCTTAACAAAATTGCAGATCGTATGGAAGCAAATGTTGAAGCAATTGCAGTTGCTGAAACTTGGGAAAATGGCAAGCCAATTCGCGAAGCGCTTTATGTAGATATCCCACTCGCAATTGATCACTTCCGTTATTTCGCTGCCGCAATTCGCGCCCAAGAGGGCAGCGCTGGTGAACTTGATCACGACACAGTTGCATATCATTTCCATGAGCCGCTTGGCGTAGTCGGTCAGATTATTCCTTGGAACTTCCCAATCCTGATGGCGGTTTGGAAATTAGCACCAGCGCTAGCCGCTGGAAACTGCGTAGTTTTAAAGCCAGCAGAACAGACACCGGTTTCAATTCACTTCTTGATGGATCTAATTAAAGATCTAATTCCAGATGGTGTTTTAAATATCGTTAATGGTTTTGGTGTCGAAGCTGGAAAGCCACTCGCATCTTCACCACGTATTGCAAAGATCGCGTTTACCGGTGAAACATCCACCGGTCGTTTGATCATGCAATATGCATCAGAGAACATCATTCCGGTAACCCTAGAACTAGGCGGAAAGAGCCCAAATATCTTCTTCAACGATGTTGCGGCCGAAAATGATGCTTTCTATGACAAGGCTTTAGAGGGCTTCACAATGTTCGCCGTAAACCAAGGCGAAGTTTGTACCTGCCCTTCTCGTGGACTTATAGAAGCCAAGATTTACGACAAGTTCTTGGGCGATGTAACTGCGCGAACAAAGGCGATTAAACAGGGCCATCCACTTGATCTTTCAACCATGATGGGCGCCCAAGCAAGCACCGATCAACTAGAGAAAATTCTCTCTTACCTAGACATTGGTAAGAAAGAGGGTGCAAAGGTAATTACTGGTGGCGAGCGCGCAGATCTCGGTGGCGAACTTGCTGGTGGTTATTACGTTCTGCCTACAATCTTTGAAGGCAACAACAAGATGCGTATCTTCCAGGAAGAGATCTTTGGACCAGTTATCTCCGTAACTAAGTTCGATGGTTTCGATAATGCAATGGAGATTGCAAATGACACCTTGTACGGACTTGGTGCTGGTGTTTGGACTCGAGACATGAATACTGCTTATCGCGCAGGTCGCGCAATTCAAGCAGGTCGTGTTTGGACTAATTGCTATCACGCATATCCTGCTGGTGCCGCCTTTGGTGGTTACAAGGCTTCAGGTATTGGCCGCGAAAATCATAAGATGATGCTCGATCATTACCAACAGACAAAGAATCTGCTAGTTTCATATTCCCCAAATAAACTTGGATTCTTTTAAGCCCATCGATCAATAACCGACTGAAGATAAAAAGGATGTAATGGAGATCCCGTCACGAGTTGATTACACCGAGGCCGCAGCAGAAATGTTGCGTAAACTCACTGCAATCAACGGTCCGCTGATGTTTC
>CAEZZG010000024.1_pt1 | contig 11541 bp, 10 predicted proteins | sample 7266311 | NCBI WGS metagenome assembly CAEZZG01 (sample SAMEA6813955, study PRJEB35770) | uncultured Actinomycetes bacterium | biome: Freshwater; feature: Freshwater reservoir; material: water | place: Czech Republic | collected 2016-08-15 | depth 30m m
TTCTGTAGCTAAGGCACCAAACTCATTCACCGCCAAGCGCATGCTCGGCTTGAAGTAACAGGAAGGAATAAACCATGGCAAGAGTAAAACGTGGCGTTCACGCCGCAAAGAAGCGTCGTACAACACTTGCGCGCGCAGCCGGATATCGTGGTCAACGTTCCCGTCTGTTCTCAAAGGCGAAAGAACAAGTTACCCACTCACTCGTTTATGCATTCAATGATCGTAAAGATAAGAAAGGTGATTTCCGTCGTCTTTGGATTCAACGTATCAATGCAGGAACTCGTGCAAATGGAATGACATATAACCGTTTCATCCAAGGTTTGAAGAGTGCTGGCGTTGAAGTTGATCGCCGTATTCTCTCTGAGCTCGCAACTAACGACCCAGCTGCATTTGCTGCTTTAGTTGAAGTGGCTCGCAAGCACGTTGTAAATGCCTAATAACCAAATTACGAGCCTTCATTCTCCGCACGTCGAGAGAGTGAAGGCTCTTTTGGGTTCTCGTGGTAAAAAGATTAGACAGACCGAGAAGGAATTTATTGCTGATGGTATTCAAAGCGTCAGAGAAGTGTTATCCGCATCCTTAGTTGATGCCCCAGAATTGATAAATTTATACGTCACCGAAAAAGGCTTTGCCAAGTTACAAGAAGAAATTTCTCGTGAAGTTCTTGAGGGTGCGCCAATAGTCCATGTGTCTGATGCTGTGATGAATGAGATGGCAGAAACCGAGTCACCGCAAGGGATTCTTGCGCTCTGCAAATTCACTCAAATTACTCTCTACAAAATTAAGCAACGTGAAGCTAAAAAAATCGCTTACTTTTGGGAAATTCAAGACCCTGGTAATTCGGGAACAGTCATTAGAACTGCGGAAGCTCTGGGCTTCGATGCCGTTGTATTTTCGAAAAATAGCGTCGATGTTTATTCACCGAAGACAGTGCGAGCAACAGTTGGGGCGCTTTGGCATATTCCAGTTGTGGAAAGCGTTGATGTCGAAGAACTTATGGATTTTGCCACGGCTGGAGATTTTTACACGGTTGCTTTAGCGGGGGATGGATCTGGCTCAATAACTGATCTCCCTACGAATGAAAAAACGATTCTTATATTCGGGAATGAAGCCCGAGGATTGCCAGAAATTGCAGGCGTAAATGCTCGCGTTGCAATTCCGATGAAGGGCAAATCTGAAAGTTTAAATGTGGCTAGCGCCGCCGCAATCGCGATGTTTGAGGTTGGAATTCGGTAGGATTTAACCATTATGACGCTCAACGTTGCAGATGTTACTGGAAGCGTTAAGAGCGCTCTTCTGGCAATTAAAGAGGCTAAAGATCTCGCTGCGCTAAAAATTGTTAAGACCGAACATCTAGGTGATAAGTCGGTGTTATCCAAAGCAAGCCAAGCTCTTGGAAAGATGGCAGCTGAAGAACGCGCGGAATTTGGAAAAGTTGTCGGTTCGGCAAAATCAGAAGTATCCGCAGCATTTGACGCAAAGTTAAGTGAGTTAGAAATTGCTCGGGACCAAAAAGTCCTCTCCGAGGAAAGAGTGGATGTCTCACTTCCAGCATCAAAATTTCCTAAGGGTGGGCTTCATCCACTTACAATTTTGACCAATGAAATTTCCGATCTTTTTATTGGTCTTGGCTATCGAGTTGCTGAAGGACCAGAGTTAGAAGCCGAGTGGCTTAATTTTGATGCGCTAAATATTCCAGCCGATCATCCAGCTCGGACAATGCAAGATACCTTTTTTATAGAGCCTTTGGATTCAAAATTAGTTTTAAGAACTCACACCTCACCAGTCCAGATTCGTACTATGTTAGAAAATAAGCCGCCGATTTATGTAATTTGTCCAGGTCGTACCTACCGTGCCGATGAATTAGATGCAACGCATACGCCGGTCTTTAGCCAAGTCGAAGGTTTGGTAATTGATCGTGGAATTACAATGGCGGATTTAAAAGGAACGCTTGATTATTTCGCTCAAAGTATTTTTGGTCCTGATGTAAAAACAAGGCTGCGTCCATCATTTTTTCCTTTCACAGAGCCAAGTGCCGAAGTTGATTTCTTCTTCAACGGGCGATGGATCGAGTGGGGTGGCTGTGGAATGGTCAATCCAAAAGTTCTAGAAGTTTGCGGAATAGACACCTCTGAATTCTCCGGTTTCGCATTTGGCATGGGCCTTGAACGCACGCTAATGGTCAGACATGGGATCACCGACATGCATGACATTGTCGAAGGCGACATTAGATTTACTCGGAGTTTTGGAATCGGTAGCCGATGAAGATTCCACTGTCATGGATTCGTGAATTTTCACCGATACCGCAAGATATTTCATTGGAGAACCTAGAAAACGCTTTCGTTAACGTCGGCTTTGAGGTCGAAGGAATTGATTTACAAGGCAGGGATTTAACGGGTCCATTAGTGGTTGCAAGAGTTGAAAGTATCGAGGAATTAACTGGCAATAAGAAAGCCATCAGATATGTCGGTCTGGATTGTGGCGAAGGCTCTACTCGTTTCGTAATTTGCGGTGCGACAAATTTTGCACTGGGGGATTTAGTTGTAGCAGCCCTGCCTGGAGCAGTTCTGCCTGGAGATTTTGCAATTTCAGCCAGAGAAACCTATGGCAAAACTAGCAATGGAATGATCTGCTCGGCTCGTGAGTTAAGAATTAGCGAAGAGCATTCAGGAATAATTGTATTGCCTGTTGATTGTGCAAAGGTTGGCGCAAATGCAGTTGAATTGCTTGAAATAAATGATGTAGTGGTTGACGTTGCGGTAAACCCAGACCGTGGATATGCGCTCTCTATTCGAGGACTTGCTCGAGAGTTGGCAGCATCTCTTGGTTTGAAATATTCTGATCCGGCACAGAAAGTTAATGCGAAGGAGTTCGCAATTAACGCAAAGGGTATTCAAGTCTCAGTTGAGGATAAGACTGCACTCTCAATCGTTTACATCCGCACCATATCTGATTTCAATGCATCAGCCGCAACACCATTATGGATGAGCCGCCGAATTGAGAAATGTGGCATGCGTTCAATCTCCTTAGCCGTCGATATCACCAACTATGTGATGCTCGAACTCGGACAACCACTACATGCTTTCGACGCGACGATGATCGATACCTCATTAGTTATGAGACGAGCTGGTAACACAAAAACTATCAAGACTCTCGATAACCAAGAGCGCAAACTTGACTCAGATGATCTTGTGGTTGCAGATAAAAGTACAGCTCTTGCTTTGGCGGGCGTTATGGGTGGGGCAAGTTCGGAAGTGACTGATAAAACTACTCAAATAGCTCTTGAGGCGGCACGTTTTGATCCAACAACAATTGCTAAAAGTTCGCGCAGACATAAATTATCTTCAGAAGCATCTAGACGTTTAGAACGGGGAGTTGATCCTTCTCTCGCTGAAATTTCCTCTGCACGGGCGATAGCGCTGATGATAGAACTTGGTGGCGCTAAATATGTTGGTTCCAGCTCTTCTGGTGAGCCGAAATATGCGCCGGTAGTTTCATTTGATTCTAATTTTGTCTCTAAATATCTAGGAACCGAAGTTTCACTGGCGGAAGTTGAAGAAAAATTAAAGATAGTCGGTTGTGATGTTGCAAAGAAATCTGCGACAGATTGGGAGATAGATCCACCTTCATGGCGCTCAGATTTATTGCTTGCACCGGATCTCGTTGAAGAAGTTGCAAGAATGATTGGCTACGAGCGGATTCCATCGACACTACCGACTGGAAAAATTGGTGCTGGGCTAACTCCAATGCAATATCGCAAACGTAGCGTTGCTGATTTCTTGGCAGGAAATGGTTTCTCTGAGGTTTACAACTATCCCTTCGTTAATCCAGATTTTGTCGCACAGCTAGGTTTTGTTGGAGATCGCGCAAAAAGTTTTAGACTTGCGAATCCCATGTCAGAAGAATTTCCGGATCTGCGTACGCATCTATTGCCTGGACTTCTGCTTACAGCAGTAAGAAACCAAGGACGTGGAGCAAAAGATATTGCACTATTTGAGATTGGTTCGGTCTTTAGAAATACCGAAAAACTTGAGGGTCAAAGCGTTGTTGGAACGGATCGGGTTCCGGATGAAGTAACCAGGGCTAAGATTTATAAGAGCGTTCCATACCAGCCACTACATGTTGGCGGTTTAGTCGCCGGCAAATTGGGTTCGGATGGTTGGAATGGAAAAGCTCCTGACTTCACTTGGGCAGAAGCAATCGGTTTTGCGCGTTCCATCATCGAATCAACTGGCAACGTTTCAACAACTTCTAGTTCAGATTTTGCACCATGGCACCCGGGTCGTTGTGCCGAACTTCAAGTGGACGGGAAAGCAGTCGCACATGCGGGCGAGCTTCACCCTCGGGTCATTGCAGAACTTGGTTTGCCGGAAAGATCCTGTGCGTTCGTGGTAGTCCTTAGTGCTTTGGGTTTTCCTGAAACTAAGAAATTGAAAACGTTAATCACCATGCCGGCTGCGATTCAAGATATCGCTCTTGTTGTAGATGGTTCGGTCTCATCTTCAACTCTGGAAGCCGCACTGCGAGCTGGAGCTGGGGATTTATTAGAAAGCATTACCCTTTTTGATAGATACGACAAATTAGGTGATGGAAAGGTCTCGCTGGCTTTCACTATGGTCTTTCGGGCACCAGACAGAACGCTTACTGCTGAAGAGGTTTCGCAATACCGTGAAGCAGCAGCAACATCGGCTGCCAAGGCGTGCGGGGCCGTGGTACGTGCATAATTATGCAGGTAATTGTATAATTATGCTTTAAGTGCTAGTCTCACTCCATGAAAATCGGTGTTGTCGGGGCGAGCGGATATGCGGGAGGCGAGTTACTTCGTCTGCTCTCTAATCACGGTAAATTCGAATTGGCGTACATAAGTGCGGGTTCAAACGCCGGTGAACAAATAACCTCGATCCACCCACATCTTTTAAATTTCTCCGAGCGCAAGTTCGAAACAACGGCGATCGGACCAATCAACAATTGTGATTTAGTTTTCCTAGCACTTCCGCAAGGTGAATCAGCTGCGCTTATCAAAGAGATCGACTCTAAAGTTAAAGTGGTAGATCTAGGCGCTGATTTTAGACTCGCCGATGGCGCCTCTTGGGAAAAATACTACGGTGGTTCTTACGCAGGACAGTTCACCTATGGCTTGCCCGAGATAAATTCAAATTCTGCAAAAATCAGCGCTAGTACCAGAGTTGCGAATCCAGGATGCTATGCAACTGCGATAATTCTCGGTAGCGCGCCTGCAACCGCCTCTGAAATGATTGATGCAACTGATCTTGTTGTTGTTGCGGCCAGTGGTACAACTGGCGCCGGACGTAGTGCCAAAATCAATCTAATCGGTAGCGAAGTGATGAATAACTTGGTCTCCTATAAATTTGGGGGAGTTCATCAGCACACTCCGGAGATAGAAGAAAATTTGACTATTTTGAGTGGAAACCCCGTCAAACTTTCTTTCACTCCGATTTTAGCGCCGATGCCAAGAGGGATTTTGGCAACGATAACTTCGAAGTTGAAAGGGACACCAACCACTGAAGAAGTACATAAGGTGTTTTCGAAATACTTTGCCGATTCGCCATTCGTTTCTATGTTGCCGATTGGTTCAATGCCTCAGACCGCAGCAACGCTCGGCACCAACAATGTTTTAATTCAAGTTGCAGTGGATTCAAATACCAATCGCTTAGTTGTATCAGTTGCGCTGGACAATCTAGGAAAAGGCGCCGCGGGACAAGCTATTCAAAATGCCAATTTAATGTCGGGATTTCCTCAAAATCTTGGGCTCAACCAGTTGGGCGTTAAGTAATGATCCTGTTTAAGTATGGTGGTCACACTATTTCAGAGAATGTAAAAATTGAACCGGCAATTGAGTTTCTTGCCAAGATGATTAAGTCCGGCGAAAAGATTGTAATAGTCCACGGCGGTGGTCCACAGATAAATCGCGAACTTGAAGCACACGGAATTTCAAGTGAAATGGTTGGTGGACTTAGAAAGACGACGCCAGAGGTTTTTGAGGTCGTGCAGCGCACTTTAAGTGGCGAAGTACTGCGAAACTTAACAAATCAATTAATTGGTCAGGGAGTAAACGCGGTTGGGATTTCATCAGGTGACGGCAAGTTGATTCGTGCAGTGCTTGGTAATTCTGATTTAGGTCTCGTTGGTGAGATTGCATCTGTAGACCCAGCAATTATTGAGAGTTTCCTTGAACGAGGAATGACGCCAATAGTCTCGCCGATAGGCGTCACAAAAGAAGGCGTCGGTTTGAATTTGAATGCAGACTTAGTAGCTGGTGCTATCGGCGGTGCACTTGGGGCTGATCTCGTTATGTTCTCCACTGATGTAGAAGGTATTTATCGCAACTGGCCGGATGCTGAATCATTGATCGGCACTATTGGCGTTACGGAACTAATTGACATCGCAAAAGATTTTCAAGGTGGCATGATTCCAAAAGCGAAAGCTGCGATTAGCGCAATCCAATCAGGTGCCAAGTCTGTTCGTGTGTTTGACGGAAGAACCATCTCGAATTTATCTGATGCATTTGCTGGAAAAACTGGAACTTTGGTGGTTGCTTAAAATGATGAATAATTTACAGGCACAAGGTAGTTGGAATAGTGGATTGCAAAATAACTACGGCACACCTTCGATCTCGTTATCAAGGGGAGTCGGAGCCAATGTTTGGGATGTTGAAGGTAACCAATATTTGGATTTCCTTGGCGGTATCGCAACAAATATTTTGGGACATGCTCACCCAAGGATTGTGGCTGCGATCTCAGAGCAAGCAGGCCAACTTGGTCATGTAAGCAATCTTTATTCTCATCCACGTGCCCTAGAGCTAGCGCAGAAACTTAATTCATTCACGGGCGAGAAGAGCGCAAGAACTTTCTTCTGCAATTCAGGAGCCGAAGCAAATGAAGCCGCCTTTAAACTATCGAGACTTACTGGTCGCACGAAAATTATTTCCACCATTGGTTCTTTCCATGGCAGAACGATGGGCGCTCTATCTATAACTGGTCAAAGTGCGAAACAAAAACCATTCAAACCGCTACTCAAAAAGATTAAGTTCATTCCATACAATGATTTAGCTGCGGCTAAACGTGCCATTAATCGGAAAGTGGCAATGATTATTGTTGAACCTATTCAAGGCGAGAACGGCGTAGTAGTCCCTGATTTTGGATATCTACACGCGCTCCGAGAGCTAACCGCTAAACATGGAGTTTTGTTGGCTTTGGATTGCGTACAAACAGGAATGGGTAGAACTGGTGAATGGTTTGGCTATGAAAAAGAAGGAATAGTTCCGGACATTATTACGCTGGCGAAAGGTTTGGGAGGTGGGTTACCTCTAGGAGCAATGATTGCAATTGGTGAATGTGCAACCTACTTTGAGCCAGGAAGTCATGGAAGTACTTTCGGCGGCAATCCAATTGCGTGCGCATCAGCAATAGCGGCCATCTCAGTTCTAGAAGAAGATGGATTGCTTGCTAGGAACGTGAAACTGGAGTTAACCTTGAAATTGGAGCTCTCGAAGAACCCAATTGTTGAATCAGTTCGTGGTTCAGGGTTGCTTCTGGGAATTGTTTTGAAGAATCCGGTCGCTAAGCAATTCGTGATTCAATTACAAACAGGTGGAGTCTTAGCTAACGCCACTTCTGATTCTGTTATCCGAATAGCGCCGCCTCTGGTTGTTACTGATCAACAAATCACGGAGTTCATCAAAACATTTAGAGAGGTAGCGGTAACTCATGAACGCTAAGAACGCGCTAACTTCTGCTCAACGACGCTCCTTAATCGCAAAGTTGATAAGGCAGGGTGGCGTTGAATCGCAAAGTCACCTAGTGAAACTACTCGCACGCGAAGGCGTGAAAGTTACCCAAGCGACAGCTAGTCGTGATTTAGAAGAGCTCGGGGCAAGTAGAGCTCGTGATGCGAGTGGCGAGTTTCAATATGTGATCTCGGAGGATTCAACGCCTAAAACTACTAGCGCGGCAAATCTAATTGTTAGCGTTACTGCAAGTGGGAACCTAGCTGTTGTTCGTACGCCACCAGGTGGCGCACAACTTTTGGCCAGTGCAATAGATCGGAATTCATTGAATGGCGCTTTGAAAAGTGCAATCGGAACAATTGCGGGAGACGACACGGTGTTAGTGGTTTCTAAAACTGCAAATGGTGGCGCGGATTTAGCTAAGTCAATCTCCACATTCGCTTCTGGTGTAAAAGGAAAGAGGAAATAGGAATGGCACTTTGGGGTGGAAGATTTGGAAGTGGGCCAGCGGATTCTGTTGCGGCGCTATCTAGAAGTGTTGATTTCGATTGGCGTCTGGCACCTTACGACATCAGAGTTAACTTGGCTCATCTTGATGGACTTATCGCTGCTGGCGTTATCGCCGCTGGCAATGGTGAAGTAATTCGTGCAGGTCTCAAGGCGCTTGGTAATGAAATCACCGCAGGTAAATTCACTTATAACGATTCAGACGAAGATGTTCATAGTGCGATTGAACGTGGTTTAGTCGCAAAAATCGGAGCGATAGGCGGAGCCCTGCGCGCCGGTAGATCGCGAAACGATCTAGTTGTCACAGATTTCAAGCTTTACTTAATCGATCACATGTTAGAAATTGCTAATCTAACAGCTGAATTAGCTGAAGCATTTAACGTTCAAAGCCTTGCAACAGTTGAAATCCCTGCCCCAGGATTCACTCACCTTCAACACGCCCAGCCAATTGTCTTCGGGCATGAATTAGCAAAGCATTCGCAAGCACTCTTGCGCGATCTTGATCGGATAGGAGATTGGTTAGTTAGAAACAGCTATTCACCGCTTGGCGCAGGCGCGCTATCCGGAAGTGGATTGCAGCCTAATCCAGAAGTAAGTGCGCAATCACTCGGATTTGATGGCGTTCTTGGAAATAGTATCGATGCAGTAAGCGATCGTGATTTTGCAGCAGAAGCCCTCTTTGTTATGGCCATGCTTGGAGTTCACCTTTCGAGAATAGGCGAAGAGTTTACTCTCTGGAACACCACCGAATTCTCCTGGGTTGTAATCGCAGATGAGTATTCAACAGGTTCATCAATAATGCCGCAGAAGAAGAATCCTGATATTGCAGAGTTGGCTCGAGGTAAAAGTGGCAGATTGGTCGGAAACTTAACTGCGCTTCTCACAACACTTAAAGGGCTACCTTTTGCTTACAACCGCGATCTACAAGAAGATAAAGAACCGGTATTCGATTCAGTCGAAACATTATTAGTGCTACTGCCAGCACTAACGGGAATGGTTACAACAGCAAAATTTAACGGCGAGAAAATCTCGAGTGGCGCCCATTCTGGTTTTGCTCTTGCTACCGAGATAGCAGATTACTTGGCAAAGAAATCTCTACCATTTGCACAGGCCCATGAAATAGCGGGTCAATGCGTCCGCTTCTGCGAGAGCGTGAATAAGGAACTTCATGAATTAACGGAAAGCGAACTAAATTCCATACATCCCGAATTGAAACCAGATCTTCTTGGACTCTTAACAGTTTCTGGCGCCATAGCCTCGCGAACTTCCTCCCTCGGCACTTCAATTCTTAGTGTCACCGAACAGATTTCTCAACTCAATGCTGCCACGAAGGATGCGAAACTTTGGATATCCAACGAGGTTGCACTCTTTTCGGGCATGATGAAGCCATGACTACGCAACTATTAGCCGATCTCGAATGGCGTGGCCTTATCGCGCAGACAACTGACCGTGAAGTTTTACTCAAAGATTTAAATGAAAAACCGCTGAAGTTCTATATCGGTTTTGACCCAACGGCTCCAAGTTTGCACGTTGGAAATCTCGTTGTAATTCTAGTTATGCGACGCTTTCAATTAGCTGGGCACCTACCAATAGCGTTAGTTGGGGGAGCGACTGGTCTTGTCGGTGACCCAAGTGGACGCAATGAAGAGCGCACGCTAAACGATGAAACAGTAGTACTTCAATGGGTAGAAAATATTCGTAAACAATTATCGAAGTTCCTAGATTTTGATACTAAGTCCAACGCTGCGGTTATGTCCAATAATCTAGATTGGACTAAACCGGTTTCTGCATTGGAATTTCTTCGCGATATCGGCAAACATTTCAGTGTAAATCAGATGCTTGCAAAAGAATCAGTATCTTCACGCCTAGAGAGTGGCGGAATTTCATACACGGAATTCTCGTATCAAGTGCTGCAAGCATTTGATTACTTAGAGCTTTATCGTCGTGATAATTGCAGACTACAACTCGGCGGATCTGATCAGTGGGGAAATATTATTGCTGGTTTAGATTTGATCCGTAAGGTCGAAGGTGGTTCAGCTCATGCCTTCACGATTCCACTTATGGCAAAAAGTGACGGAAGTAAATTTGGAAAAACAGCTGGAGGTTCAGTTTGGCTTGATGCTGAAATGACGTCACCTTATGCGTTCTATCAATTTTGGATTAACACTGATGATGCTGATGTCGAAAAATACCTCAAGGTATTTTCATTTAAGGATCGCGCGGAAATCGAAAGGTTAATCGAAACGGTTTCAGTTAACCCAGGTGCTCGTGAAGCACAACGTGAATTGGCACGAGAGTTAACGTCATTAGTTCATGGCGCTGATGAATGTGAGAAAGTTGAAGCAGCTTCGAAAGCGCTCTTTGGACAAGGTGAATTGAAAGATCTCGATGAAAAAACTTTGGCTGCTGCACTTGCGCAACTACCAAAGACGACAATAAATAAGAGTGAAGCTTTCCCAACTTGGGTAGATCTATTGGCTGCAACCGGTGTTGTTGAATCTAAATCAGCTGCTCGCCGAATCGTTAAAGAGAATGGGGCTTACCTGAATAACGAAAAGATTACTGGTGAAGATTTCGCTCCAAGTAAAGAGAATTTGATTCATGGAAAATTCTTAGTGTTACGTAAGGGAAAGCGCGATTTGGCCTCGGTAGAAGTTATTTAGTTAATCAGCGAAGTTCAATTTTTACCTCGCTCAAAGATTTTGGTACTACTTGAGCGCCAAAAGTGACAATTTCTAGGGTGATTAACCTCGCATGCAAAATTGGCCATTTTGACCTTTTTAGAGGATGGGGAATTTGACCCTCGCTCAGGCTTAGGCTATCTTTACCCCTCGCTTGCGAATTGGACGAAAAACCCTTTAAAACCGGGGTATATAAGGCCAAGCAACGATGTGAATTTCCAAGCACTATGAAGGACTTACCGGATTTGCTCTTCCGTGTACCTTCCACTAGGTTTGGCGGTCTGCCCTGCAATCGGTGAGAAATCGCCGTGACCGGAGCGCATTCGTACCTTGAGAACTCAACAACGTGCAAAAAATCAATGCCAATCGGCGCATATTGGGCTGCCCCTGTTTACAGGAGTAGCAAAAATGTGCCAAATTCCTTTGTATTTCCATGACTTCGGAGCCCCTCAAAAGGCGACGGATATTGGGTACAGAAACATAAACAATTGGTAAAAATGAAATAGCTATAAACGCTAGTTTCGTTTTTTTGCCAGATCACAACTTTCTATGGAGAGTTTGATCCTGGCTCAGGACGAACGCTGGCGGCGTGCTTAACACATGCAA
>CAEZZG010000025.1_pt1 | contig 11361 bp, 8 predicted proteins | sample 7266311 | NCBI WGS metagenome assembly CAEZZG01 (sample SAMEA6813955, study PRJEB35770) | uncultured Actinomycetes bacterium | biome: Freshwater; feature: Freshwater reservoir; material: water | place: Czech Republic | collected 2016-08-15 | depth 30m m
ACTGCAATTGCTGGTGGTCTCTTACACCACCGTTTCATCCTTACCGTTATTGCTAACGGCGGTTTATTTTCTGTGGCACTTATCCCGCGGATTGCTCCGGGTGGCTGTTAGCCACCACTTTGCTCTTCGGAGTCCGGACTTTCCTCGGTGTCTCTAGAAAACTAGTTACAACGCGGTGATCCGGGCGACTCTTCAGTCCACGAATAATACGGGAGTATTAACCATAAGGAATACCCTTTATTTACTAAACCCACGCGGGCGAATAGGCTTAACAAAAATAATCAGCGATTGGCGGAGGATGAATGTCGAAGTCACCTTTCTTGTTTATGAAAGAGAACTCCAAGACTGTTCTCTGGAATGACTCTGCTGATCCGAAGGAACTTAAAGATGCCCTTACTTGGGGAATTGTTGGGGCAACTTGTAATCCTGTTATCGCACTAAGCGCACTGAAGGCAGATCAAGAACATTGGGTAGGGCGCATTAAAGAATATGCAAAGGCCAACCCAACTGCCACTGATGATCAAATCGGCTGGGCAATGGTTAAGGAACTTTCAGTTAATGCTGCAAAATTACTTGAAGGTGAGTTTGAAAAATACAACGGGCGTAATGGTCGCCTATCAATTCAGACCGATCCCCGCAATTTTCGTGATGCTAAAGCTCTGACAGAACAGGCCGTCGAATTTTCAAAGCTGGCAAAAAATATGATTGTGAAGATTCCAGTAACTTCCGAAGCGATTAGTGCATTCGAAGAAGCCACCTACTTGGGTGTTAGTTTGAATGCGACAGTTTCATTTTCGGTTGCACAAACCATTGCGGTGGCGGAAGCGATTGAACGTGGCTTAAACCGTCGCGAGGCAGAAGGATTAGATATATCTCAGATGGGCCCAGTATGCACAATCATGGTTGGTCGTGTTGATGACTGGGTAAAGGTAAGTGTTGAAAAAACAGGAGTGGTTATTGATCCGGCTTCACTTGAATGGGCCGGCGTTGCAGTATTTAAGAATGCTCATAAGATCTACAAAGAGCGTGGATATCGCACGCGTTTGTTGTCTGCTGCATTTAGAAATCACATGCACTGGAGTGAAATAATCGGTGGCGATGCAGTTATATCACCGCCATATGCTTGGCAGGTAAAAGCAAATGAGAGTGGAATTATTCCTAACCCAAATAGCGTTGAAGAGCCGATGGATCCAAATATCTTGAATCCGATGCTCGAAAACATTCCAGAATTTCGAAAGATGTATGACGCTGATGGTTTAAAGGTTGAAGAATTCACTAACTTCGGTGCCACTCTTCGCACCCTTCGTGGCTTCCTGCAATCAGTTAATGATCTTGAAAGCTTTGTCCGCGATGTAACTGTTCCGAATCCGGATATGTAAAAGGTAGATATGAGTCAGCTTTCGAAAGATCCTAAATGGGATCGCGCTAATACCTTATTTGCGAAATCCAACCCTGCGGCTGATTTAGCGCTAATTGGAATCCCAGCGCATAAAACATCGTTATCGGCTACAAGTGCGAACTTAACTCCCGATGCAATACGTGAGGCTCTTGCTCGGTATTCAACTTTTTCTACCTCCGGAAAAATTGATCTACGCAAACAATCTTTGACTGATCTTGGAAACATCTCCGATCCTGATGGCGACGCTGGTGAGGCCAGAGTTGCCGATGCACTTTCTGGCTTACTTTGGAAACATAAATTAATTGTGGCACTTGGTGGAGATAACTCAATCACTTACTCAGCCGCTGCCGGGTTATTTCCAGATTTATCTAAGGTGGGGTTAATTACGTTAGATGCCCATCACGATTTGCGCGATGGAAAATCTAATGGCTCCCCGGTTTGGCGATTAATCGAAGCCGGCTTACCAGGTAAGAACATTGTGCAAATAGGAATTTCAGATTTCGCCAATAGCGCCGAATACTCGGAGCGGGCGAAGGAATATGGAATAACAGTTATCTCGCGGGCAAAGATGCGGGATAAATCTATGAAGAAGGTAATTCAAAAAGCGCTAAAGATTGCAGGTGCTGGTGGCCGTGAAATTTATGTTGATTTAGATGTCGATGTCTGTGATCGATCTGTTGCCCCCGCATGTCCAGCATCTGTTCCTGGTGGAATATCTGCTGATGAAATCCGCGAAGCGACACGTTTACTAGCAAGTGATAAGCGGGTTCGAGCAATCGATATTACTGAGATTGATGCCACACTTGATGCACCAGATCAGCGAACAATTCGCCTAGCCGCACTACTTGTTTTAGAAGCAGCGGCCGGTCTGGCTTCGCGCTAACTTAAGTTTGGCAAAATCTCTCTTGCTGCATTGGAAATTTCTCCGCTGTTTACTAATGCGACAGCAGCCTCAAGTTCTGGCGATAAGAATCGATCTGGTCCGACTCCCCCAACTTTTGTGCGAAGTTTCTTAATTACATTTCCAGTGGCTGGTGATGGTTTCAAACCTTCACGCATCTCGATTGCGCGAGCAGATGTAACAAGTTCGATTGCCAGAATTCGCGCGGTATTTTCTACGACCTTGCGAAGCTTGCGCGCCGCAGCCCAACCCATTGAAACGTGATCTTCTTGCATTCCAGAACTTGGAATCGAATCGATACTTGCTGGAGTTGAAAGTCTCTTGTTTTCGCTGACTAAACCAGCCTGGGTGTATTGGGCGATCATCAAACCTGAATCAACGCCAGGATCATGAGCCAAAAATGGTGGAAGCCCCGCAGAACGATTTTGGTCTAGCGCTCGGTCGGTTCGACGCTCCGCCATTGAACCAAGGTCGGTTGCGGCAATCGCAAGGAAATCTAAAACATAGCCAACTGGCGCGCCATGGAAGTTTCCATTTGATTGAACGCTGCCATCAGCTAATACAACTGGATTATCAATTGCACTCGCAAGTTCGCGAGTGGCAATTAAAGATGCGTAATCAATTGTGTCTCGTACAGCGCCAGCAACTTGTGGTGCGCAGCGAAGTGAGTATGCATCTTGAACTCTGGAATCATTCTCACGGTGTGATGCAACAAGGCCTGATCCTTTTAGCATCGCAAAGATATTTGCTGCGCTTATCGCCTGCCCAACTTGTGGGCGAAGTGGCCCATGTAGTTCTGGTGCGAAGACTCGGTCGGTACCAAGTAGACCTTCGATACTCATTGCTGCAGTTATATCTGCGACTGTTGCAAGTTGATATAGATCAGAGCAAGCCATGATTAACATGCCAAGCATGCCTTCGGTTCCATTGATAAGTGCTAGACCCTCTTTTGCTTCAAGTTCAATTGGTTTAAGGCCAGCGTTGTTGAGGGCTTGCATCGCTGTCATTTCGACACCGCTTGCATCATGAACCATTCCTTCGCCCATGATTGCAAGTGCGCAATGTGAAAGTGGTGCTAGGTCACCGCTGCAACCAAGTGAACCAAACTCGGGAACAAATGGTGTGATGCCAGAATTCAAATAATCTGCATATTGCTGAGCAAGTTCGACACGGACACCAGTGCGGCCAGTTGCCATTGTCTTAAGACGCAGAAACATAAGTGCGCGTACTACTTCACGTTCAACTGCTGGGCCAACACCTGCAGCATGTGAGCGAATTAAGGATTTCTGTAATTGCGTACGATCTTTAACATCGATATGACGATTAGCAAGTGCACCAAAGCCAGTTGAGACTCCGTAAACCGGAACGCCTCCTGCGGCATACTCATCAATGAATTTACGTGAAGCCTTAATTGCTACAACAGATTCAGGCGAAAGTTCAACTTTGGCGCCAAATCTAGCGACGTTGATAACATCTTCGAAAGTGATGCCCGAAGTTGAAAGCGTTACGGTCTTATCTGATTTGGAGGCCATTGCGCCATACCTGTTCTATTAAATTAACACCGGGACGGTATGCCAAGTGGATGTATGAATCGGACTTCAAGATTGAAAAATCAGCGCTTGCGCCCTCAGATAAATGTCCAACATCTTCGCGGAGAAGTGCTTTTGCTCCACCTAGCGTTGCCGACCAGAGTGCTTGTTCCGGAGAGAAGTGCATATCGCGTACTGCCACTGCAATTATGAATGGCATATTCGTTGTGAAAGAACTACCGGGATTGCAATCTGATGCGAGTGCGACGGTAATGCTCGCCTCTAGAAGCGGCCTTACATCTGGGTAAACAGAACGCGTAGAAAATTCAGCTCCCGGCAATAACGTTGCAACTACCTTTGATTTAGATAGCGCTTCAATATCTTTCACGCTTATGTGTGAAACATGGTCGACTGATGCAACTCCAAGTTCTACGCCAAGTCGAACGCCGCCGCCTTCTTGAATTTGATTTGCGTGCAACCTTGGTAACAAACCTTTAGCCATCCCGGCCTGCAATATTGTGCGGGCATCTTCAACCGAGAAAGCACCCTTATCGCAGAAAACATCGATCCATTTTGCATGTGGCAGAACTGCTTCAAGCATCTTTCCGCAGACCAAATCCACATAATCTTTAGGGTTGGTTTTATACTCAACGGGAACAACATGTGCTCCAAGGAAAGTAGTTTCATCGGTAAATTCTTGAGCAATTTCTAGGGATCGACGTTCATCCTCAACGGTCAAGCCGTATCCGGATTTAGTTTCAATTGTTGTAGTTCCACTTGAATAGGCTTCAGCGAAAAGAGATTGCGCATTAAGGCGCAGGGTTTCATCACTTGCGGCTCGGGTTTTTTCAACGGTATGGGCGATGCCACCAGCAGAGTAACTTTCACCAAGCATGCGCGCACGAAATTCTTTGCTGCGATCCCCCGCAAAAATCATATGGTTGTGGCTATCTACAAAGCCAGGAATTAGCGCGCGGCCATTAACATCAATCTTCTTCTTAATGTGGTGAGTTGGCGCTTCATCTTCTGGGCCAGCCCAAGCAATAACACCATCTTCAATTAGTAACGCCGCATTCTCAATAACACCCAACTTTGTTCCATCGTGCAGCGGATCATTTGTTATAAGTTGACCAATATTGTAGAAAAGTTTGCTCGTCATTAGAACTATTCAATATCCAACATAGGCACGTGAACATGACGCTCTTTTGCGGTATCAACTGCAATGTCATATCCAGCATCAGCATGGCGGATAACGCCCATGCCTGGATCGTTTGTTAATACTCGCGCTAATTTTTGGGCCGCAAGTTTTGTGCCATCGGCGACTGAAACCTGACCGGAGTGAATAGAGCGTCCCATTCCAACACCACCACCGTGGTGCAATGAAACCCAAGATGCGCCAGATGAAATATTCACCATCGCATTTAGAAGTGGCCAATCTGCAATTGCATCTGAACCATCTAGCATCGCTTCAGTTTCGCGGTAAGGAGATGCAACAGAGCCACAATCCAAATGATCTCGACCGATAACTATCGGGGCCGAAACTTCGCCCTTTGCAACTAAATCATTAAATGCCAAACCTGCTTTGTCGCGTTCGCCATAGCCAAGCCAACAAATACGTGCTGGCAGGCCTTGGAAGGCAACTTTCTCCTGCGCCATTGTTATCCAACGATGCAGACCTTCATTTTCTGGGAACAAATCAAGTACCGCTTTATCGGTGCGATAAATATCTTTTGGATCTCCCGATAGTGCAACCCATCTAAATGGACCTTTACCTTCGCAAAATAGTGGGCGTATATATGCCGGCACGAAACCAGGAAATGCAAAAGCGCGGCTAAATCCACCTTGACGAGCTTCATCACGAATCGAATTACCGTAATCAAATACTTCTGCGCCCTTATCCATGAAACCAACCATGGCCTCGACATGCTTCGCCATTGATTCCTTGGCACGCTTTGTGAAATCTTCTGGTTTATCTTTCGCTAGTTGTTCAGCATCATGAACATCAACGCCGATTGGTACATATGAAAATGGATCGTGTGCCGAAGTTTGATCTGTGACGATATCAATTGGGACATCCATTGATAGAAGAAGTGGGAAGAGTTCTGCGGCATTGCCTTCAAGTCCTACTGATAGCGGACGTCGATCACTCTTAGCCTTTAAGACTCGTGCAATCGCATCATCAAGATTGTCGGCGATTTCATCTAAGTATCTGGTTTGAATTCTCTTCTCTAGACGTGACTTATCGATATCAATTACTAAGCAAACCCCACCATTCATTGTCACTGCTAACGGTTGGGCGCCGCCCATTCCACCGCATCCTCCAGTAAGAGTCAGAGTTCCTTGAAGAGTGCCGTTAAATTTCTTGGCTGCAACTGCAGCGAATGTTTCATATGTTCCCTGCAAGATTCCTTGAGTTCCGATATAGATCCAAGAACCTGCTGTCATTTGACCATACATAGTTAGACCTAGATGTTCGAGGCGACGAAATTCTGGCCAGTTCGCCCAATCCCCTACTAAATTTGAATTTGCAATTAGTACTCGAGGCGCCCATTCATGTGTTTGGAAAACGCCAACTGGTTTTCCGGATTGCACCAACAAAGTTTCATCATCGTTTAAATTTGTAAGTGATTTAACAATCGCATCAAATGAGGGCCAATTACGTGCCGCTTTTCCGGTGCCACCATAGACAACAAGTTTTTCAGGATGCTCTGCAACAGCAGGATCTAAATTGTTGTGCAACATTCGAATCGCTGCTTCTTGACCCCAGCCCTTGGCTGTTAACTTTGAACCAGTTGCCGCATGCAAGATTCGGGATGAATAGTTCGGATCGCTCATTTGGCGAGAATATCGTGCCTTTACTTCGAAAGAAAGGCGCCGCTATTCAGGGAAATGACAAGCAACTTGCGATGAACCTACCTGAAGTAGCAACGGTTCTGTTGTGAAACAGGCTTCCTGTGCCTTCCAACAACGCGTATTAAACACGCAACCCTTTGGTGGATTTGCTGGATTTGGTAGATCACCTGACAGAACTATTTGTTCGCGCTTCTCTTCCAATAATGGATCAGGAAGTGGCACTGCTGAAAGCAAAGCTTTTGTATATGGGTGGTGTGGGGAATTATAAATATTTTCAACATCTGCAACTTCCATAATCTTGCCGAGATACATCACAGCAACTCGATCAGAAATATGTTGCACTACAGATAAATCATGGGCAATAAAGAGATAGGAAAGTCCGAAATCATCTCGCAAATCTTCAAGCAGGTTAATTACTTGTGCCTGAATCGAAACATCAAGGGCGGAAACTGGTTCATCACAAACAATAAACTTTGGCTTCATCGCAAGCGCGCGAGCAATACCAATACGTTGGCGCTGGCCGCCAGAGAATTCATGCGGATATCGGTTGTAGTGCTCGGGATTTAGCCCAACTCGCTCCATAAGTTCTTGAACAGCCTTCTTTACGCCGCCATCTGGAGTGATGTTCTGAATTTCATAAGAGGCAGCAATAACCGAACCAATAGTGTGGCGCGGATTTAGTGAAGAGTATGGATCTTGGAAGATCATCTGCATCTTGGTACGAAGTGGCTTCATCTTGCTATTTGAATACTTCGTTATATCTTCGCCCTCAAAAGTTATTGATCCAGAGGTTGGCTCGTACAGCTTTAAAATTGTGCGACCGACAGTTGATTTTCCACAACCGGATTCGCCTACCAAGCCAAGTGTTTCACCTTGGTTAATTGAGAAACTGACACCATTGACCGCTTTATTATCGCCTTTTACGCGCGAGAAAATTCCTTGAGAAGCTAACGGAAAGAACTTCTGTAAATCTTTAACTTCAATTATTGGCGAGCTCATGCGCCCTCCCCTATGAAGCACCGTGATAAATGTCCGTTGCCCCTTGGTGTTAAGTCAGGCATCTGGGTTTCACATTTAGAATCGCCAACTTCGCTTTTGCGAGTGCATCTTGGATTAAATGAACAGCCCGTTGGAAGTGCAATCATTGATGGTGGTTGTCCTGGTATTGCTGATAAACGATTCGTATGTGGTCGATCCATTCTTGGTACTGATGCGAGTAGCCCTTGGGTATAAGGCATCAAAGGGTTTGCGTACAAATCTCTGACGTTCGCGCTTTCAACGATGCGCCCCGCATACATAACATTTACGCGATCAGCGGCGCCCGCGACTACGCCCATGTCGTGCGTAATCAAGATCATTGCCATCTTAAATTCTTGTTGTAAATCAGCAAGCAACTTAATAATTTGGGCCTGTACGGTTACATCAAGCGCAGTAGTTGGTTCATCGGCAATCAAGAGCAATGGATTATTCACTAACGCCATAGCAATCATTACGCGTTGGCGCATACCACCAGAGAATTGATGAGGGAAAGCTTTGATTCGCGTATCTGCTCCTTGAATTCCAACAAGCTCTAACAATTCAATCGCTCGAGCCTTACTTACTTTTATGTCAACTTTGTTATGAATTTGATGGGCTTCGATGATTTGATCGCCAATTGTGTAGAACGGGTGGAGAGAAGACATCGGATCTTGAAAGATCATGGCAATATCTTTTCCACGATATTTACGAAGTTCATTTCTATCCATTGAAATCAAATCAATTGGTCCATCGTGCGATTCAAACTTTGCAGAACCAGAAATATTTGCAGTACGAGATGGAATTAATCCCATCAATGCCAAGTTCGTAACAGTTTTTCCTGATCCGGATTCACCGACTATTGCAAGGGTCTCACCAGCGCTAATCTCAAATGAGGTTTCGTGAACCGCAGAAACCAAACCATCGGGCGTTGGGAAATCTACGGATAAGTTTTCAACTTTAAGAAGGGTCATGCGACGCGAACCCGCGGGTCTATGTAGGCATAGAGAATATCTACGATTAAGTTCATGATTACAACGATGAAAGCTGCTAATAACGTTGTCGCCACAATGATCGGTAAGTCATATTTAACGACCGCACTAATCGCAAGTCGCCCTAGCCCAGGAAGATTGAAAACTGATTCCGTCAAAATTGCTCCACCTAGTAGTCCTGCAAAATCCAAACCTGCCATTGTTGCAATCGGTGCCAATGCGGCACGTAGTGTGTGCTTCCCAAGAATTACACTTTCGGATAACCCTTTTGCACGTGCAGTGCGGATGTAATCTTCATTTGAAGTATCAATAACAGAGCTTCGAACAAATCTTGTATATAAAGCAGCATATGCAAATGCCAGGGTCAACCAAGGTAAGAATAAAATTTGCGCCCATTCAAATGGATTCTCTAAAAATGGCGTGTAGTTGCCCGAAGGGAATGGAATCAAATGCCAACGAATAACAACGAAGACCATCAGTAGCAGTCCAGTTAAGAATGTTGGAAGTGAAGTTCCGATTAGAACAAATATCGTACTTAATTGATCAACAATGCGACCTCTAAAGCGAGCCGCAAGAATGCCTAGGCCAATTCCAAGTGCCAACCACATAACAATTGCCCCGATAGCGAGCGAGAAAGTAACTGGAAGAGCTTCGCCAATCAGATTTGTAACGCAGGCATGTTGTTGGAATGAATAGCCAAGTGATGGTGCGGGGCAGTTAATCATTGCCGCACCTTCGCCAAATGAGCGACCAAGGAAAAGTCCCTTTAAAAATAAGAAATACTGGGTGAAGAACGGTAAGTCATAGCCGAGACGATGTCGGTTGGCTTCAATGATTCCAGGATCATTACAGTTTTTTCCACAGGTAAGTGCGGCAGGATCAAAAGGAAGAAATGCAAAAATTACATAAACCGCAAAACTCACAGTTAGAAGAATTAGAAGTGAAACGGATAGCCGTCTGGAAATGTATGCAAACACGGACTTAAAACACTCCCATCCAACTAATTATTAATACGGCAAGTATCGGTTAAAAACCATTGATTACATAGAAGGTGGGCGCGAGAGATATTTCACTCCCACACCCACCTTCGTATTTACGTATTACTTACTTGATGTAGATGTCACCGAATGATGGTGCACCCTGTGGCTCCCAGAAGAACACACCGCCGAGGCCGGAGCCCCAAACTTCTTGTGTCTTTGAGAATACGCCAGGGATAACCCACATTTGATCCATTACATATTGGTTGAGCTCTGCCCACATCTTTCCTTGTTTCTTACGATCTGGTTCTGACAAGGCAGCATCTGATTTCTCTTTAAATGCCTTGTAAGCAGGATCTCCCCAGTTCTGTGACATTGGGAATCCACCAGCTTCGGTGAAGAGTTCAGGAATAACTGTTGAAGCATTCGCCCAGTCAGGTGCCCAACCAGCGCGAGAGAGATCGCCCTGCTTAGTCTGATCTAGAACAACTGCGTAGTAAGAACCGGCTTCAATGTAGTTGAACTTCATTGTGATGCCTGCATTCTTCTTCATTGAGTCAATCCAAATTGCAGCAGACTTCTTATTTGTGTCGGTATCTGCAAAGTCGAAATAAAGTCCACGCTTTGGATCTGTTGCCTTCGCGTAAACATCTGGACATGCAGTCTTTGCTGCTGCCATATATTTCTTTGCTGCTTCCGCATTACCTTCAGGCTTGAACTCGTCGAGTCCAGTTACCTTTGCATAGTCGAGGCCCATCAGTGGCTTAATTACGCCATCTGCAGGATCTCCACCGAATGCTGCGCCGCCGCCAAGCTGAATTAATCCAGCATAATCACGTGCGTAGTAAATGGCCTTGCGAATATCTAAGCAAGGAACCTTTTTAACGTTAACTGCTGAGTAAGTTACATAAGGATCGTAAACGTTAAGTGCGCGAGTTGCGAACTTACTGTTTGGCTTACCTGCGTCATCAAAGACTGTTGGCAAGTTTGTTGGCAATACTGCATCGAGTGACATTGAGTTCTTTTCGGAATCATTTAGAACCAATTGATCGCGAACTTCTTCAGCCAAACCAAAACGAACAACTACGCGGTCTGGGTATGCGTTGCGAATTGGATCTGACTTCTTATCCCAATTTGTATTGCGGACAAGAACCATTTCATCCTTAGCCTTGTACTTCTCGATCTTGTATGGACCAGAAGAAACTGGAGCCATATCGTAAGCATCGCCCTTATCTGAAGCCTTTGGAACTGGCCCAAATGAAAGGTAAGTAGTTGTGTAGTTGAAGTCGCCGACTGCGCGCTTCAAGTTAAATGTAATTGTCTTGTTATCTTCAGAACATGTAACAGCTTTATCGTAAGCAGCTGTGTCATTTCCTTCAGTTGCATATGGACCCTTGTAAACAGATGAACCATCTTCTGCTGATGGAATATCAAGCATTCCAATTGCATAGGTAGGGCCGTCAGTGATTACATCAGTCGCGAAGGTACGAGAAACTCCGTACTTAATGTCTTCGCAAGTAATTGCAGAACCATCTTCGAATGAAACGCCATCACGAAGTGTGAATTCCCATGTCTTATTTCCATTTGAAGCGCGACCTGTATCGGTTGCAAGGTCCGCTACAACAGCTGAACCAGCAGAACCTTCGGCACGTGCATACGCAGTAAGTGTGCGTTGTAGATATGAACCGAACCAAGC
>CAEZZG010000026.1_pt1 | contig 10756 bp, 10 predicted proteins | sample 7266311 | NCBI WGS metagenome assembly CAEZZG01 (sample SAMEA6813955, study PRJEB35770) | uncultured Actinomycetes bacterium | biome: Freshwater; feature: Freshwater reservoir; material: water | place: Czech Republic | collected 2016-08-15 | depth 30m m
ATATTTCCATTTGTTATTCAAATATGACTGGGAGCTAAAGAAGTCTCCTGCTGGTGCCCAACAATGGGAACCAATCAATATTGAAGAAGCAGATAAGCCAGTGGATGTTGAAGATCCATCTATCCGCTACAACCCAATAATGACCGATGCCGATATGGCCATGATTAAAGATCCGATCTATCGTGAAATCTCAGAGCGATTCCACAAGGATCCAGATTACTTCAGCGAAGTTTTCGCTCGTGCCTGGTTCAAACTTACCCACCGCGATTTAGGACCAAAGGCACGTTACTTCGGACCAGATGTTCCAGCCGAAGATTTAATTTGGCAAGATCCAATTCCTGCCGGTAAATCTGATTACAAAGTTGAAGATGTTAAAGCAAAGATCGCTGCAACAGATTTGTCAGTTTCTGACTTAGTCACAACGGCATGGGATAGCGCTCGCACCTTCCGCGGTTCAGATATGCGTGGGGGAGCAAATGGCGCACGTATTCGTCTGGCACCTCAGAAGGACTGGGCGGGTAATGAACCAGCCAGACTGCAAAAGGTTCTCGCCGTTCTTGAACCAATTGCTAAATCAAGTGGCGCAAGTCTTGCGGATGTAATTGTTCTTGCAGGAAATCTTGGAATTGAAAAAGCGGCAAAGGCTGCTGGGCATGAGGTAAAAGTTCCATTCAAGGCGGGACGAGGTGACGCAACCCAAGAGCAAACCGATGTTGCATCATTTGCGCCTCTAGAACCAATTCATGATGGTTACCGCAACTGGCAGAAGGAAGATTATGTAGTTAGTGCTGAAGAGCTAATGCTTGATCGCACCCAACTAATGGGGCTAACTGCACATGAAATGACAGTTTTAGTTGGTGGAATGCGCGTTATCGGAACGAATCATGGCGGCACCAAGCATGGTGTTTTCACAGATCGCGTTGGCGCACTTACTCCAGATTTCTTCACAACAATCACTGACATCACTTATGTCTGGGAACCTGCGGGCGACAATCTTTACAAGATTCGCAATCGCGATACCGGCGAAGTTAAATACACCGCATCTCGCGTCGATTTAATCTTCGGTTCGAACTCAATACTTCGTGCCTATGCCGAGGTTTATGCCCAGGATGACAGCAAAGAGAAGTTTGTAACTGACTTCATTGCTGCTTGGACAAAGGTCATGAACGCGGATCGCTTCTGACCAATTAGCGGGAGTTAATCAACCACTTCTTACGTTCGGCTTCGGGCAATTTTTCTATTGAATAACGCAACATTGTACGAGGCATTTGCGAAGCGTTCTCACTTAGGAATGCTCTCAGTAACCGACCGTCTTGCTTACCTGCCTCGCGCAACATCCAGCCAACAGCCTTATGGATTAGATCTTGATCATCTTTTAACAAAATTTTTGCAATCGCCACGGTCGGATCAAGTTCGCCAACGCGAATAAAGGCGAAGGTAAAGATGATGGAAATTCTGCGCTCCCACAGAGACTTACTGTTGGCGAGTTTTATCAACAGGGGATAAGGGTCTGAATCTTCAGTTAAGTACTTGCCGATTATTGGTGCAGTTACATCAACTAAATCCCAATTATTGATCCGATGAGCCCGCGATTGCTTTAGATAAAAGTCGAAGATTTTTTTCTGAGATTTAGATTCGGTTGTACTTTGAAACTGTAGATTCAAAATTATTAAGCCACAAAGGCGAAACTCGTGGAACGGCGATTTCATCAGCTCTTCGATCTTGGAAAATGGGAGATTTTTGTATTTCTTAGCGATCACCCGTACTTCCGGAACGGTTAATCCCAAAAATATGTCACCTTCGCCATATTGGCCTTTTCCCGTCTTGAAAAAGCGTTGCAATTCATAAGCCCGCTTTGGCTTCGCAAGAGCTCGTAATTCGCTGGTTGCACTCACACTTAAATCTTAACTCTGAGAAAATCTTAAAGTAGGGTTGCGGCATGGTTGAGGCGATATTTTTTGGCATCCTGCAAGGCCTAACTGAGTTCATCCCCATCTCATCAACTGCTCATATCCGTATCTTTGCTGAGTTCTTTGGCATGGCCGAAGATCCGGGAGCGATGTTTACGGCGATTATGCAGATTGGAACAGAGCTAGCGGTATTGATTTATTTCAGAAAAGATATTGCTCGAATCATTACAGCCTGGGTCCGCAAAGCTATCTTGAGAAGAGATTTACAGATCGAAGAAGCAGCAGATGCGCGAATGGGTTGGTTGATAATCGTTGGAAGCCTGCCAATCGTAGTTCTTGGTTATCTTGGACAAGATGCAATCACAACAAATTTTCGCTCTCTCTGGCTAATTGCATCAGTATTAATCATCTTTGGTGTGATTCTCGGAATCGCTGATCGATATGGAAAGTCAGATAAGAATTTGAAGGACTTAAGCGTCTCTCATGGAATTCTTTATGGCCTAGCGCAGGCCTTGGCATTGGTACCTGGAGTTTCAAGATCAGGGGCGACAATCGCGATGGGTCGACTTCTCGGTTACAACCGTGAGGCAGCTCTGCGTTATTCCTTCTTACTTGCAATCCCTGCGGTGTTTGGAAGCGGGTTGTACCAATTAAAGAAGGCAATTTCCGATGATTCTGCGGTGAAAGTTTTTTCACTTACCGAAATTCTGGTCGCAACTATCGTCGCTTTTATCATCGGATATTTAGTAATTGCCTGGTTGCTTAAATTTGTAACCACCAAGAGCTTTATGCCATTTATTGTCTACCGAATCTCATTAGGTGCTTTAGTAATGGCACTTTTGGCAACCGGTGTTATCAAAGATTCAGCCAAAGCCGAAGTTGTTGCGCCGGTAAAGCCAATTTCATACTCGGTTCCTAAAGATTGCATAGCGACTGATGTTCTTGCCGCACTTCAAAAAGATGTTCGCCAAGCCCAATTTATTGATACTCCATGGGAACCAGCACCAGGAACTGAACTTGCAGACTTTCTAAACAATGGTGGCATTGCATGCAGTTATGGAATGCAGAGCGCCGAAGTGGGAATTACCGTTGATTGGGTGGCAAATGAAAGCACGCTATTTGGAAATCGGACTCCAGGATGGATATCTGAGGGATACCAAAAAATAGATATTCCAAATCTCATGGAGACTGAGGCATATTTTTTTCAGAAGGATCAATCACCAACTAATGAATTTCACCAGTATCACGTCAAGTTCTTGATTAATGGCTTCTGGATAAATGTCAGTTCAACCTTCGGTAAAACGATTGAAGATGGAGCAGGCTGGATTCAAGCAGCCGTTGATTCGCTCTAATTTCTTCTTGCTTTTAGATAGTTCTTAATTGTTATTGCAATCGTCAAGAAAATAAAGAAACCAGCTATCTCTTTGGAAGAGCCATCGAGTGCAGGGATTGATGCTGCATAGAAACCCAGAGTTGTTATGCCAGCGCCCCATAAAACAGCGCCGAAAATATTTGCGCTTAAGAATTTGTAATAATTCATCTTTCCAAGTCCGGCAATCGGTGGAATAAATGTTCGAATCCAAGGATAGAAGCGGGCGAGGACTACCGCGGTCCATCCATATTTTTCATAGAAGTTTTCAGATCTCTTAATCATTTTCTGAATCCAGGGGTGCTCACTTCTTCCCAGATAATTTCTACCGTACTTGCGTCCAAGGACAAATCCAACTTGATCGCCCATAAAGGCGGCTAAGACGATAACTAGAATCAAGATAACGATGTTTGTGTCGTGACGTGTGGCTGCTACGAAACCGGCGGCGAAGAGGATTGAGTCCCCGGGTATAAAAAAGGCAATCAATACGCCAGTTTCAATAAAGACCAGCAATCCCAAAAGTATATAAATAAGGAAGGGTGTGGCTGAGTTAAGATTTTGTTGAACCCAGTCCGAGATGGTCATTGGTAAAGAGTATAGGCTTGGGTAATGAAAAATTACGCAGTAGTTACCGGAGCCAGCAGCGGAATAGGCGCTGCAACCGCAAAGTTATTGGCGGCTAATGGTTTTCACGTCATTGCAGGTGCACGTCGTATGGATCGATTAGCTGAATTGGCAAAGAGTGATTCGAATATTGAAATAGTTGAATTAGATGTAACAGATCAGAAGAGTGTGGAGACACTTGCTGCAAAACTTGTCGGCAAACCTGTTTCAGTATTAATTAACAATGCTGGAGGTGCCTTTGATGCGGCAGCAGTAGCAGATTCTGATCCAGAAATTTGGGCTAAAACTTTTGAGGTAAATGTGACCGGCGCCGTTCGAATGACAAAAGCCTTAATTCCAATAATGAAAGCTCATGGTCAAGGCCATATTGTTTTAATGTCTTCAACTGCAGGTCGGATTGCTTATGAAAATGGTGGAACCTATATTGCTGCAAAACATGCAGTTGCCGCACTTGCTGGGACACTTCGCCTAGAACTAAATGGTGAACCAATTCGGGTAACTGAGATTGCACCTGGAATGGTTAAGACTGACGAATTTGCCGTAACAAGATTTGCGGGCGATAAAGTAAAGGCCGCGAAGGTTTATGAAGGGGTTGAAAAGCCTTTAACTGATTCTGATATTGCTGAAACGATTCGCTGGGCAGTTATGTTGCCAGCACACATCAATATTGATTTGCTAGTTGTTCGCCCAATCGCGCAGGCCGCCCAACATAAGGTTCATCGAATCCTTAAGTAATTACTTGTTCTTGGACTTATGAGTTAGGTCAGAGACCCAATCCATAATCGCAAATACCAGACCTGAAACTACGAAGGTCAAGTGAATCGCGATCCGCCACTTCACTTCGGTCTCATCGACACCATTTGCGGCATTCATGAAATCCTTCAATAGTTCAATAACTGAGATAGCAACCAGTGAACCGATTAACTTAAGTTTTAGACCAGAGAAATCGACGCTACCCATCCATTCAGGGCGATCAATATCATCTGCAGCAACTTCTATTTTTGAAACGAAGTTTTCATATCCAGCGAAGATAACAATCAAAATCAAGTTAGCCAGAAGCGTTAGGTCTAATAGACCGAGTAGGCCAAGGACCATCTCGTCGGTAGAAGTAGAGGTTACATGGCTTGCAAAGTGCCAGAATTTTTGGAAGAACTTAATTAGCAAGATAACGAGGGCAAAAGTAAGCCCTAAATAAAATGGTGCCAATAGCCAGCGGCTACCAAACATCACGCGTTCTAATACATGCTCGATTAAGCGGCGGCCATGACGGTTATCATTCATTTTCAAAGCGTAACAAAACGCCCTTTCCCTTATTCTTTATACGTGCCCGCGTTTCACAAATTCTTTTTAACTAAGCATTTAGCTGATTCCTTCCGTAAGAACGTCTCAGGTTCTAAGGACGGCTTGCCCGATTGGGCGAAAAAAATTGCACTTGGAGACGATGCCGGGCTCTTTAAACCCGATGGCTCGGTATGGAAAGTTCACGGAAGCCTGGCAACTTTGGTGGGCGGAGTTCGGGCCCTTTTATTGCAGGCCGCTCATCCCGCGCCACTTGCTGGGGTCGCACAACATTCAAGATACGAAACAGATCCGATGGGGCGTCTGGCCGGTACAACTAGATGGCTAACGATTACGACATTTGGATCAACTCAAACTATTGAACTTGAAGCAAAACGAGTAAATGAAATGCACTCAAAAGTTTCGGGGGAATACACCGACATGGCTGGGTCGCGCTCAAATTATCGCGCCCAGGATGCAAGATTTTTGCTCTGGGTGCATTGCGCTTTTACTGATTCATTCATTAAGTCGCATCTCGCACTTGGCTATCCACTTCCTGATGGCGCAGATGAATATGTTCGTGACTGGGCGAAGAGTGCAATTCCACTTGGACTAAATGACGCTCCGAAATCGATGGCGGAGTTAGAGGCAACCCTTGAAGATTTTCGAATGAATGATTTAGGTAGAACTGAGAAAACTTTAGAAGTAGTTCAATTTATTTTAAAGCCACCTTTTGGTAGCACCGGGCTGCTCTTTTACAAAATAATCGCAAACGCAGCGATAGCAACTTTGAATAGTAATGAGTTAGAGATTTTAGGACTTAAAGCTAAATCAAAAATTTGGTTAAAGATTGCTAGGGGAGCATTGAATATTTTTAGTGCAATCCTTGGGCCCGAATCGCCAAGCCAGAATTTGGCCCGCCAACGAATTGCCCGAATTAGCTAATTATTAAATCTAGGTACCAAGGTAAATTTCCCTTGGGCTTATGTAATTTACAATCAAAGTGCTTCTCGGCAATTGCATGTAATTCTGCCGGCGTCTTAGGTGGCTTGCCAGACTTCAATAGAACTCGAGTTAGCTCGCCTCGATATTTCTTTGAAAGGTGAGTGATAACCGAAATCTTGCCCTTCTCTTTTTTGAATACTCGAATTGCAACTGTATTGGCTGGTGGAGACTGCCAGACGCCGGCATAGGTTGAGGATCTGCAATCAATAATTAATTCCGAATCTAAACCATCCAGGGCTGGCTTTAAAGCTGCTTTCCAATCCGAGCTCTTAATCTTTGCTTTGTAATTAGGGATGACATCACCTGGCCTAACAACTCCGAAAATTGCGGAGATAATCAATAACGATTTCTCACCTCGAGCTTTCGCTGCGGTGCTTAAGGAATCCCAATCCAGGGCCTGGTAAAGGACCCCGCTGTAAACGTCCATAGCCCTTGCTGCAGGAGAAGCCGCTAGTGACTTAGTGAGTAACCGACTTCTTATCGCAAGAAGTTCTTTAGGAAAAACCAATTTAGCTAAATTTACGACGGTCTTAGAAATTGGTCGGTTCTTGCCCTCACTGGGCGGCAGCAGAATCAGCATTTATTGATTTGAGGCTGAGTAGAAACGGCCCAGGAAGTCCTTCTTGAATTCTTGGAAGTCGCCCTTCTCAATCTCAGTGCGCATCCGTTCAACAAGGCGAACAATGAAACGTTCATTGTGAATCGTGGCCAGGGTCGAGCCAATCATTTCCTTACTGCGAAAGAGGTGGTTTAGATAAGCCGCGGTGTAATTGGCGCAGGTGTAGCAATCACAGCTCTCATCGATCGGATTAAAGTCACGATTGAATTTTGCGTTGGTGATATTTACCCGGCCGTCATTTGTGAAGACGGCGCTAGTGCGCGCTTGGCGTGAAGGTGCAACACAATCAAAAGTATCTGCCCCATTTTCAACGCCAACAAAAAGATCATCGGGCTCACCTATACCCAGTAAGTGACGGGGCTTATCGCGAGGTAATTCATCAGTCATCCAACCAACGATGGTTCCAAGGTTCGCCTTATCAAGTGCGCCACCAAGTCCAAAGCCATCGAAGGTAATTCCATCTTCATTCAACGTACCTAAATCTTTTGCAGCCTTGCGTCGCAGGTCTTCATATTGTGCACCTTGCAGAACGCCCCAAAGTGCTTGGTATGGCTTACTTGCGCGCTCTTGGGTTAAGCGACCATGTTCGACTAAACAACGCTTTGCCCAAAGTCTGGTGCGTTCTAAAGATTTCTCCTGATACTTGCGAGTGTTATGAAGCGTCGTGCATTCATCAAAGGCGAAAATAATGTCGGCGCCAAGTTGGTGTTGGACCTGCATCGAAACTTCTGGGGTGAAGCGATGCATCGATCCGTCGAGGTGCGATTTGAAAGTTACGCCATCATTGTCAACATGGGCTAGCCGCTCTTTATGATCGGCGATAACTTCATCGGACCTAAAGGTTTCCTCATCCATAGCGATAACTTTTTTGAAACCAACACCGAGGGATAGGACTTGGAAGCCACCGCTGTCGGTAAAAGTTGGGCCAGACCAATTCATAAACTTTCCAAGACCACCTGCAGCGTCAATCGTTTCTGGACCTGGTTGTAGGTATAGGTGATACGCATTTGCAAGAAGAGCTTGGGCGCCAAGTTCGGCCATAGATTCGGGGAGTACAGATTTAACTGTCGCTTTTGTACCAACTGGAATGAATGCCGGAGTCTTTATCAACCCATGTGGGGTAGTTATAACGCCAGTACGACCATTTAAATTTGAGTCGGAAATTTCCTTCTCGACTTTAAATCCAAATTGGTTCATATCCGTATTATCTACCTTCAATTTAGTAATGAAACTGTCATACATGGGTTTTAGGGAAAGGGGGCTTAAAACCCCCTTTTAAGGCGAATAATCCCTATTTCTGGGCTACCAAATACGAACGCGCTCGCTTTCGGGCAGATATAGGGCATCTCTTTCGCTAACACCGAATGCTTCATAGAACTCATTGAGATTTCTTACAACTTGGTTGCAACGAAATTCATCTGGGGAGTGTGGATCTGTCGCAACGCGGCGACGAACCTCTTCGGCTCGCATTTTCTGACGCCAACATTGTGCCCATCCCATGAAGAGCCTTTGATAACCGGTCAGGCCTTCGATGACCGGAGGAGTTTTGCCACCAAGTGAAAGTTGGTAGGCCTTGTAGGCGATTGTGAGACCACCAAGGTCGCCAATATTTTCACCAATCGTGAGTGCGCCATTTACATGGACATCTGGTGCTTCAAGAGGTGAGAGCACTTCATATTGGGCGATCAACTTATTTGCGCGCTTCTCAAATTCTTCACGGTCAGAATCGGTCCACCAATTATTTAAATTCCCATCACCATCATATTTAGAACCTTGGTCATCGAACCCGTGGCCAATTTCGTGGCCTATAACAGCACCGATGCCACCATAGTTTGCAGCATCATCAGCACCCAGATCGAAGAATGGGGGTTGCAGGATTGCGGCCGGGAAAACTATCTCATTCATGCCTGGCATGTAATAAGCGTTGACGGTTTGTGGCGTCATCAGCCATTCGCTTCGATCAACTGGTGCGCCAATTTTTGCGAACTCATAGTCCTGATTGAATTTAGTTATTCGAGCCAAGTTGCCAATCAGATCGCCTCGTGTGATTTCTAACTTTGAATAATCGCGCCACTTATCTGGGTAGCCAATTTTTGGGGTGAACTTATCCAACTTCTCAAAAGCCTTATTCTTCGTTTCTGATGTCATCCAAGACAGGGCAGCAATATCAATTCGATATGCCTCAATTAGATTCGAAACTAATTCGACCATGCGAGTTTTAGCGGCAGGTGGGAAGTGCTTGTCGACGTAGATCTGGCCCACGGCTTCACCGAGTGAGCCTTCAACTAATCCCACACCTCGCTTCCATCGCGCTTTTAGTTCTGGAGTTCCTGAAAGCTTGGTGCCGTAGAAAGCAAAATTTTCATTTACAAATTCACTACTTAGGTAGGAGGCAGTACCTGAAAGTAAATGCCAGCCAAGCCATGCTGACCAGGCCGCTGAATCAAAGCGCTTTAAGATTTCACCGATACCGGTAAAGAAAGAGGGTTGGCGAACAATTACGGTTTCCATAACTTTCGCTGGAGTTTTAGAAGCGGCGATCCAGGTCTGCCAATCAAAGCCAGGGGAGGCGGCCTGTAATTCGGCAAAGGTTGATTTGTTATAGGTGAGAAGGGCGTCGCGATCTTTTACTTGATCCCAATGCTTGCTGGCGATTTCTGTCTCTAATTTTAGAATTGCCTCCGCCTTCTCTTGCGGCTTCTCGATTTTTGCAAGAGTGAACATCTTGCCAACGTGTTCGACAAATGCGGTTCTGATTTCAGCAAATTCTTCCTCGCGATAGTAGGCCTCATCCGGGAGAGATAAGCCAGATTGTCCGATGTAAGCGATATTGGTATTTGAATCCATATTGTCAGTTGTTATGTATTGGTAAAAAATTCCACCGAGTCCGCGGCTCTCAAAATCACCAAGTACTTTATGGAACTCATTAACGTTCGAAATATTCAGCGCAGTTTTTAAGTCTTGTTCAATCGGTGAAATCCCAAGGTCTTCGGCCTTGGTCTCATCCATAAAGGAGCCGTATAAGTCGCCAATTTTTTGAGCAACGCTTCCTTGCTTGCCACCACTTGCACCAAGGTCTTCAATAATTTCGCGAACCTGGCGTTCCGCATTTTGGTAGAGCTCATAGAACGCGCCATCGGATGAACGGTCTGCAGGGATCTCGGCGTTATCAATCCAGGTGCCATTTACGTGGCGATACAAATCATCTTGCGGGCGCACGGCTGGCTTAACATGTCTTAAATCGATTCCACTTTTCATAAGCAGGAGCCTATTACACGGGAAAATAAGTAATACAACTTTCAACTAAAAGACTTTTAACCTAAACTTCCGTTATGACTCCTAACTCCCCAAAAGAGCCGAAGTGGCTAAACCCGCGTGAAATGAAGGCTTGGCGTTCTTACATAATCGCTTCCCGCCGCCTACTTGAAGCTTTGGATTCCGATCTCGATGGCCACGATTTATCAATGTCTGATTATGAAGTTTTAGCTCAACTCTCCGATGCACCAGATCGCAGAATGCGGATGTCTGAACTTGCCGAAATCGCGATGCTCTCAAAATCTCGACTATCTCACCGGATGAAAGTTATGGAGAAAGCGGGATGGGTTCGTCGGGAACTTTGCACTGAAGATAAACGAGGCTCCTTCGCGGTCATAACCGAAAAGGGATGGCGGGCAATTGTTAAGGCGGCGCCAGATCATGTGGCAAGTGTTCGCAATCGCTTCGTCGATAATTTGACCGCCAAGGATCAAGAAGAGTTAGCAAAAATATTTGATCGCGTAACAATAAAACTTAGAGATCAATTCTTAAATAATTTGTAAAATGAAAAAGCCCCGCAGTTTTCACTGCGGGGCTTTTTCGAGAAAAACTACTTTGCAGCAGCCTTCTTACGACGACGACGCTTTGGAGCAGCTGCTGAAGCTGCTGCCTTCTTACGACGCTTCTTTGGAGCAG
>CAEZZG010000027.1_pt1 | contig 10106 bp, 9 predicted proteins | sample 7266311 | NCBI WGS metagenome assembly CAEZZG01 (sample SAMEA6813955, study PRJEB35770) | uncultured Actinomycetes bacterium | biome: Freshwater; feature: Freshwater reservoir; material: water | place: Czech Republic | collected 2016-08-15 | depth 30m m
CGAGATCCATATCGGTATTCGAATATTTCAAATCACGAGCTACTCGTGTGGCTTTTGCTTTTTGTCGGCCTCGCCCCATGCGCGTGACCTCCTTCTCGCTTTATAAGTTATGAGTTCTTCAGACCCGAAGGTTATCGCGGTTGGTAGGTTGCTTCCAACGCAGATGAGCCCATGCCCGCAGAATCGCCTGTGAGTTCAGTCTTAATAACGCCCGCAGCCCAGGCTTTCATTCCCCGGGCGGCCAGACTTCGGATCGCCAGGTCGGCAGCTTTGGGGGCAACGATCGCGGCCATCCCAATGCCACAGTTCCAGGTTCGCTCCATATCGGCCTCAGGAACGCCACCGATTTGAGCGAGATAAATCATTTCCAGCGGAAGTGCCCAGGTCGATCTGTCATACACCGCTTTAAGGCCGGCCGGGATAACGCGCGCGGTGTTATCGGCGATGCCGCCGCCAGTGATGTGAGTAAAGGCGTGCAAATCTTTTTTAAGGCCGTTAATTAGCGCTAAACAATCGAGTGAATAAATTTCTGTTGGGGTCAGTAGAACTTCACCTAAGGTTTTGGGGAAATTTTGGGGAGTTGAATCGAGTTTTAGGTTTTTTGTTTTCAAAATATGGCGAACAAGGGAGAAACCATTTGCGTGGATTCCACTTGCTGGCATTGCGATTATGACATCACCGGCTTTAACTTTTTCGGCGCCAAGTAGGTTTTCATAATCAACTGCGCCGGTTGCAGCGCCCGCGATATCAAATTCATCTTCACCCAACAACCCTGGGTGTTCTGCGGTTTCGCCACCAACAAGTGCGGTGCCGGCCTTGGCACAACCCTTTGCGATACCGGAAACTATTTCGGCAATACGTTCTGGGAAAACTTTTCCGACCGCTATGTAATCGGTCATGAATAGCGGTTCGGCACCACACACGACTAGATCATCGACAACCATTGCAACTAAATCTTCGCCAATGGTGTCGTACTTGCCGAGTTGTCTTGCGATTTCAGTTTTTGTGCCGACGCCATCTGTTGATGTTGCAAGGAGTGGCCGGTTAAATTTCTTAAGTGCACTGACATCAAATAAACCGGCAAAGCCACCGATATCACCAACAACTTCAGGGCGACGGGCTTTTTTTAAATGTTCTTTCATTAATTGCACTGCAAGATCGCCAGCATCGATATCTACTCCGGCTTGGCTGTAGGTACTAGTCATTCGAAGCGATTCACAACTTCTAATAAGCTCTTGCCAGCAGAAATATCTGGTGGGACTTGGATTGGATATTTGCCGGTGAAACAGGCGTTACATAATTTATCTTCAGCAATTGTTGTTGCGGCGATAAGGCCTTCCATCGAAACATAACCGAGTGAATCAGCGCCGATAGATCTGCGAATTTCTTCAACTTCTAAGCCTGCGGCAATTAGTTCAGCGCGGGATGCGAAATCGATACCGTAATAACAAGGCCATTTAACTGGGGGCGAAGAGATTCGGACGTGGATTTCAAGGGCGCCAGCTTCGCGCAACATCCGTACGAGTGCGCGTTGGGTATTTCCGCGGACGATGGAATCATCAACAACAACGATCCGTTTGCCTTCGATAATTTCACGAAGTGGATTTAACTTTAAGCGGATACCAAGTTGGCGAATTGTCTGGCTTGGTTGAATAAAAGTTCGACCAACATAAGAATTTTTTACAAGTCCGGTGCCATATGGAATTCCAGATGCTTTGGCATATCCAATTGCCGCTGGGGTTCCGGATTCTGGAACTGGAATAACTAAATCAGCTTCAACTGGATGTTCCTTCGCAAGTTGTTCACCGACTGCGACTCTTGTCGCGTGAACGTTGCGACCAGATATAGATGTGTCGGGACGAGCAAGATAAACATATTCAAATAGGCAGCCCTTTGGTTCTGGTGTTGCCCAGCGGTGTGAGCGCAGACCATTCTGATCGATTGCAATAAATTCGCCCGGTTCAACTTCGCGAACAAAAGATGCGCCGACAATATCGAGTGCGGCAGATTCGGATGCAACAACCCAACCATGTTCAAGTTTTCCAATTACAAGTGGGCGCACGCCATGGTGATCGCGAGCGGCATACAAAGTGTGTTCATCCATAAATACAAGTGAGAAAGCGCCCTTTAATTGCGGCAGAACTTCAAGTGCGGATGATTCAAAGTTCTTTCCTTCTTGGGCTGCGATGAGTGCTGTCATAATTTCAGTATCTGTTGTTGCATGCAGGCCGTGATCATTTTTTTCAGTAATTATCTGGGAAAGTTTTTCGGCTAAGTCGCCGGTGTTAGTTAAATTTCCATTGTGGGCGAGTGCAAGAGTTCCGTGGTTTGTTGCGCGAAGAGTTGGTTGCGCGTTATTCCAAGTTGATGAACCAGTTGTGCTGTATCGACAATGCCCTATCGCCAGATTTCCAGTAAGAGTTGCGAGATCACTTTCGGTAAATACTTGAGAGACCAGACCCATATCTTTGTAAACGAAGATACGTTCGCCATCACTTGTTGCGATACCCGCAGATTCTTGGCCGCGATGTTGCAACGCATACAGCCCGTAGAACGTTAGCTTTGCGACTTCCTCGCCAGGCGCCCAAACACCGAAAACTCCGCATTCATCTTGCGGCATGTATTCATCTTGGAAGAGTTCGAAAGTTAACTTTCCATCGGGGCGGCGGGCCATGGCGTAATCCTATTTCGACTTCGTAAGTTGTAGGAAAAGGGCGGATAGATCTGAACGTTCACCCGAGGCGCTGATGCGGCCATCGCTAATCGCATCGCCCCAAGTAATAGCGCCACTTGAAATTTCGAAGAGAACTTCAGCGCTCATCTCGACAACGTTTGGCGGAGTACCACGGGTGTGTTTTGGGCCTTCAACGCATTGGATTGCGGAATATGGCGGAATGCGAAGCTCAACTGCGTGACCGGGTTCAATCTTAGAAATCTTGGCAAGAATATCTTTTACTTGGCTCATGATTTCGGGATCGCGCATTTTTTGTTTATCCAAATAACTTCGGGAAAGTTTCGGTGTGTGCTTTGGAGAGTTCTTCAATTGAAATTACCGCCTGATTGATTTCAAGGTCAGTTCCACCAGTTGTACCAATTTTGTAAATTGGGATTTGGTATTTGCCAGCGAGGGAAACAATTTCATTTGTTGCGGAACTTTTAATTGCGACAAGTACGCGGCCAGGAGTTTCACTAAAGAGCGCGTTTGCAACATCATTTAAATCAACTCGGGCACCAATCTTATTTTTGAGGACCGATTCAACAAGGGTCGCGGCAAGGCCACCATTTGAAACATCGTGTGCTGATTCAAATATTGGTTGGCCATCAAGCAAGAAATTAACTAAGCGCTTCTCCATATTTAAATCTGCGACTGGTGATGCGTTTCCGATTTCACCATGTAGATATGCCCATTCACTTCCCGATAAATTGCCGTTGTACTTTCCGATTACATAAAGATCTAGGTCCGCGGCTGGAATTCCCATCGGTGTGCGCTTTCGAACATCTTGAATAACACCTAGAACACCGATAACAGGTGTTGGAAGAATTGCTACTGAACCAGTCTGGTTATAGAAGGAAACATTTCCGCCAGTGATTGGTAGGCCAAGTTCTAGCGCTGCATCTGCAAGTCCGCGAACTGTTTCGGCAAATTGCCACATCACACCTGGATCTTCAGGTGAGCCGAAGTTCAAACAGTTCGTAACGGCCAAGGGTTTGGCCCCTGAAGTAGCTATATTTCGGCAACTTTCAGCCAGCGCTAACTTCGCGCCTTCATATGGATCTAGGTAAGACCAACGAGCATTTGCATCGGTTGAGACTGCAACACCAAGATGTGTTTCTTCATCGATACGAATCAAACCAGAATCTTCAGGTTGGGCCAGAACGGTATTGCCTTGTACATATTTATCGAATTGAGATGTAACCCAAGATTTATCTGCAATATTTGGGCTGGCAATTAACTTAAGGATTGCGGCCTTAACATCATCAGCATCGGTTGGAAGTGGAACTTCGAAAGTTGATTTTGCGAGTTGATCAACGTAATCCGGTTTCTTAATTGGTCGGTTATAGACGGGACCATCGTGGGCAACAGTGCGAGGTGGAACATCAACAATTAGTTCACCATTAAATGTGATGTGTAAACGCTCGCCACTTGTAACTTCACCAATAACAGTTGCGGTCACATCCCATTTCTTGCAGATTGCCATGAAGTGCTTAATCTTTTCAGGTGCCACAATTGCGCACATGCGCTCTTGAGATTCACTCATTAAAATTTCTTCTGGTGAAAGTGATGGGTCGCGAAGTGGAACCTTCTCTAAATTAATTTGCATGCCACCGCTGCCGGCAGATGCGAGTTCACTGGTCGCGCAAGAAAGTCCGGCGCCACCAAGATCTTGGATACCGATAACTAAATCTGCTTTAAAGATTTCAAGACAGCATTCGATTAAAACTTTTTCTGCGAAGGGATCGCCAACTTGTACTGAAGGTCGCTTTGTTGGTTTTGCGGCGTTGAAAGTTTCAGATGCAAGAACTGAAACACCACCGATACCGTCGCCACCAGTCTTTGCTCCAAATAGAACAACAAGATTTCCAGTGCCGTGGGCTGTAGCAAGCTTGATATCTTCATGTTTCATAACGCCGACACAAAGCGCATTAACTAAAGGGTTTCCGGCATAAGTTTCATCGAAAACAATTTCGCCACCGATATTTGGTAGACCTAAACAATTTCCGTAACCACCAATGCCCGCAACGATTCCAGGAAGTACGCGACGAGTATCTGGTGCATCAGCAAGACCAAAACGAAGTGGATCCATGACTGCAATTGGTCGTGCACCCATCGTCAAAATATCGCGAACGATTCCGCCAATACCGGTTGCGGCGCCTTGATATGGCTCAATAAATGAGGGGTGGTTGTGGGATTCGATTTTAAAAGTGATTGCATAGTTCTGGCCGATATCAACAACACCAGCATTTTCACCGATGCCAACAAGTAGGGCATCTGATTTGAAGGCCTTCTCGCCAAATTGTTTTAAGTGCACCTTCGAAGATTTGTAAGAACAATGTTCTGACCACATAACCGAATACATCGCCAACTCACTTGAAGTTGGACGGCGACCAAGAATAGTTTTGATGCGCGCATATTCATCGCTTTTAAGTCCGAGTTCAGCAAATGGTTGAGTTGTATCTGGATTTTGGGTTGCAATCGTTACGGTATCTAAAGCCATTAGCGACCTACCAATTGCTGAAGTGCGGATGTAAAAAATGTTAAGCCATCAGTGCTTGGGCCAGTTAAAGATTCGATTGCATGTTCTGGGTGTGGCATTAGCCCGACAACATTGCCGCGCTCATTTGAAATACCAGCAATTAGATTGCGTGAACCATTTGGATCGAAATCAACATAACGCGCAATTACACGTCCTTCGCTCTCAAGCATTTTCAAAGTTTCATCATCACATTGGAACGAGCCTTCGCCATTCTTGAGTGGGATCACAATCTCTTGACCTGGTTTAAAACCGCTGGTCCATACTGTGTTTGTGTTCTCAATCTTTAACTTTTGATCACGACATAAGAAGTGAAGATTGCTGTTGCGCGTAAGGGCGCCAGGAAGTAAATGTGATTCGCATAAAACTTGGAAGCCGTTGCAGATTCCTAGAACTGGAAAACCGTGGCTTGCTGCGGTGACTATTGAATTCATAATTGGGGCAAAGCGTGCGATTGCGCCACAACGTAAGTAATCACCGTAGGAAAATCCACCGGGTAGAACAACTGCTTGAACCTCTTTTAAATCATCACTCGCGTGAAAGAGTGGAACGGCAGTGCCGCCGGCCATTTCTACCGCGCGAGCCGCATCGCGATCATCAAGAGATCCAGGAAAAGTAACTACACCGACTCTAAATGACATTACTTCTCAACCTTCACAACATAAGTTTCGATAACTGGATTGGAGAGAAGTGTTTCTGCCGCTTTTTCTACTTCAGCCATTTGTGCCGGAGTTGGATCACCATCGACTTCAATTTCAAAGCGTTTTCCTTGGCGAACTGATTTTGCAAAGGTGAAACCTAAGCGGGGCAGAGCGGAAGCAACAGCTTGGCCTTGAGGGTCAAGAATCTCGGGCTTCAACATAACCTCAACAATTATTTTCGCCATTTTAAAACTTCCTTCCAGTGATTAATTCAAATGCGCTTGTGTAACGTTCTTGCGTCTTTGCAACTACGTCGTCGGGAAGTGGTGGTGGATTGCTATTTCGATCCCAACCGGAATTCAACAACCAGTCGCGAACAAATTGTTTGTCGTAAGAATAATGTGTTTCTGGTTCCCAGAAGCGAGATGAATCGGGGGTTAGCGCTTCATCACCGAGGCAGATTGCGCCTGATGGATCGATTCCGAATTCAAATTTGGTATCGGCCAAAATGATTCCCTTTGTCGCCGCAAAGTCATGGGCTTTTGTGTAAAGAGCGAGAGTTAGTTTCTTCAAGATTGCGGATGCTTGTTCGCCGATGACTTCTTCGCATTGCTCGAAAGTAATGTTCTCATCGTGTTCGCCATCTTCGGCTTTGGTTGCTGGTGTGAAAATGGGCTGGGGTAATTTTGAGCCTTCAGTTAAACCAGATAGCAGTTTAATCCCACACACTGTTTGCGACTTTTGATATTCCACCCAACCAGAACCAGCTAAGTAGCCACGTGCAACACATTCAACTGGAAACATAATTAACGGTTTAACAATTACTGCGCGCCCCGCAACTTCGGCGGGAACATCGGTTGAAATGATGTGGTTTGGTACGACCTCTTTTAATAACTCAAACCAGAAGAGTGAGAGTTGGGTAAGTAACTTTCCCTTATTTGGAATTGTTGTTGGCAAGATGTAATCAAAGGCTGAGATGCGATCAGAGGCAACTATTAAGAGTTCATCTTTTTTATTTACGTAAAGATCCCGGACTTTTCCGCTGCGCAGATGTTTCCATCCGGTTAGCACGGCGGTCACCGAATTTGGCCGGGACGGTACTGCGCTGCCGCAGCATGAGCGGAAGTAATCGCGTCGATGCGACTTACAACTCGCTGGGTTTGACCTTTTGCATCGCCAGTAAATTCAAGTGGCTTTGCAAGTAGTGCAATAAGTTCTTCTAGTTTTAGCGGGATACGTGAATCTTCGGCGAGAGCGTTAATCATCTGGTTTGGTTTACCGGCGCGAATTCCAAGTGCGGCCGCAACTGCATGTTCCTTAATAACTTCGTGTGCAAGCTCGCGCCCCACACCGGCTTTGACTGCAGCCATCAGAATCTTTGTTGTCGCAAGGAATGGTAAATATTTACTTAGTTCTGCTTCGATTACATCTGGGAAAGCGCCGAATTCAATTAGCACTGTCATGAAAGTTTCAATTAAACCATCGAAGGCATAAAAAGCATCTGCGATTGCAACGCGACGAACCACGCTGCATGCAACATCGCCCTCGTTCCATTGATCGCCAGAAATTTCACCAACCATTGAGGCATAACCACGAAGAACAACAGCAAGGCCATTTACACGTTCGCATGAACGAGTATTCATCTTGTGTGGCATTGCGGAGGAACCAACTTGGCCAGCTTTAAATCCTTCAGTTACTAATTCAGCGCCAGCCATCAGACGAATAGATGTTGCAAGTGAAGATGGTGCGGCGGCTAGTTGAACCAAAGTTGTAACCACATCGAAATCAAATGAACGTGGATAGATCTGGCCGGTGGAATCTAAAACGTTTTCAAAACCTAAATACTTTGCAACTTCGCTCTCTAACTTTGCATGTGATGCTGGTGAGCCAAGTAAATCAACAGAATCTTGTGCGGTACCAACTGGGCCTTTGATGCCACGAATTGGATAACGGGAAATTAAATTATCGAGGCGGTCGTATGCAAAGAGAAGTTCTTCAGCGGCCGATGCAAAGCGCTTACCAAGTGTTGTGATTTGGGCCGGAACATTATGTGAACGCCCAGCTATTGGTTGATCAATATATTTTGTGGCAAGTGCACCAAGTAAGCCAAGGGTTGCGACAACGCGGCCGTGGGCTAGTTGTAAGCCATCTCGAATCTGCATTGCTTCAACGTTCTCGGTTAAGTCGCGTGAAGTCATACCGGCGTGGATTGCTTCGTGGCCAGCGAGTGCATTGAACTCTTCGATGCGAGCTTTGACATCGTGGCGAGTTTGTTTTTCGCGGGCATCGATCGAAGCAAGGTCTACTTTATTAATTACTTTCTCGTAATCTGCGATTACAGATTCTTCAATCTTGTGACCAAGTTTTGTTTGAGCGCGCATTACCGCGATCCATAATTTACGTTCTGAAATTATCTTTGCTTCTGGCGCAAAAATTTCGCGCATTCCCGCCGACGCATATCGTTGGGCTAATAAACTCACTGGTGAATTATCTCCCATTTAATTGCCCTTCTCCGCCACCGACGCATTAAAGGCGATATCGCTTCGATAATGGCTGCCAGGCAATGAAATTCGCGAGATTGTTCGATAAGCGGCATCGCGGGCTTGGGTTAAATCGCTACCCAGACCAGTTACTGCAAGTACGCGGCCACCGGCTGATTGCAATGCGCCATCGCGCAATTGGGTGCCAGCATGGAAGACATATGAATTTGAATTAGTTTGGATTCCAGTAATTGGCGCACCAACTTTAGGGTTTGTTGGATATCCCTCTGATGCAAGCACCACAGTTACTGCAGATTCATTCGACCATTCGAGTTCACCAAAGTTTGCTAAGTTTTTTGTCGCAGCAGCAAATAATAATTGTGCGAGTGGAGTTTTTAGCCGTGGTAATAGAACTTCGGTTTCTGGATCCCCAAAGCGCGCATTAAATTCAATAACTTTTGTGCCACGTGATGTGAGTGCGAGACCGGCATATAACAATCCAACGAATGGGGTGCCGCGCGCAGCCATCTCGGCAATTGTTGGGTTTAAAACTTGATCTAGGGTCTCTTCCATAATTTCATCAGGCGCCCAAGGCAGCGGAGAATATGCGCCCATGCCACCAGTGTTCGGTCCAAGATCTCCATTGAATGCGCGTTTGAAATCTTGTGCGGGTTGCATCGCAATAACTGTTGTTCCATCGCTTATTCCAAAGAGTGAAACTTCTGGACCATCTAGGAACTCTTCGATAACTACTTGATCTGCTTGCAGGGCGTGTTCAATTGCGAGATCGCGATCATCGGTTACAACAACGCCTTTACCCGCGGCTAACCCATCGTGCTTGACCACATATGGCGCACCGAAAGTATCAAGCGCTTTTTCAATTTCAGTTCTTGAGTTACAAGTAAAACTCTTTCCGGTTGGAACTCCGGCATCTCGCATAACTTGCTTAGCAAAATCTTTCGAGCCCTCGATTTGCGCCGCTGCCTTTGATGGACCAAAGCAGGCGATATTGGCTTTGTTAAGCGCATCAGCAACGCCATTTACTAAAGGTTTTTCAGGGCCGACAACAACTAAATCGACCGCTAACTTTTTTGCGAGTTCAACGATTGCTTTATTGTCATCAATATCTATTGGATGACATAACGCGATTTCTGCGATACCGGGATTTCCTGGAGCTACGTGCAGTTCTTCTAAAGTTGTATCGCGATTAAGTGCGGCGGCGAGAGCGTGTTCGCGCCCACCGGAACCAATCAACAATACTTTCAAATGAACTCCGTTATTGAAATTGTTTCATCGCGGCCAGGTCCGACTCCGATTGCACTTATAGGTGCCTCAGAAATCTTCTCTAGGAACTTCACATAGGCCTGGGCGTTTGCAGGTAGGTCGCTAAATTTGCGCGCACCAGAAATATCTTCACTCCAGCCAGGTAAATATTCATAAATTGGTTTTGCGTGATGGAAATCTGATTGTGATGATGGAAGTTCTTCAACTCTTTTGCCATCGATTTCATATGCAACGCATACTGGGATTTTTTCCCAGCCAGTTAATACATCTAATTTAGTTAAGAAGAAATCAGTTAGGCCGTTAACGCGAACTGCATAACGCGCAATCGGTGCGTCATACCAACCACAACGACGAGCGCGACCGGTGGTAACACCAACTTCGCCACCAATCTTGCGAAGTTTTTCACCATCTTCATCGAACAACTCGGTTGGGAATGGACCGGAACCAAC
>CAEZZG010000029.1_pt1 | contig 8365 bp, 7 predicted proteins | sample 7266311 | NCBI WGS metagenome assembly CAEZZG01 (sample SAMEA6813955, study PRJEB35770) | uncultured Actinomycetes bacterium | biome: Freshwater; feature: Freshwater reservoir; material: water | place: Czech Republic | collected 2016-08-15 | depth 30m m
AATTGGAACGCGCATTAACTTAAATCGCGTTGATGAAGCGATCGGAACAGGTGCCCAAGAGTTAGCTGTTGCCTGTCCTTTCTGCCGCGTTATGACTACCGATGGAATGAGCTCACGCGAGTCATCCATGGAGGTTCTAGACGTGGCACAAGTTCTCTTGCGCTCAGTTAAAGGCTAAAACAAAGCCCATTCTCAGGAAACTCCCAGTTCGTGGGAGCATTGTTTGGCCATGACCACAACTGCCCAGAAGAGCATGCAACGCATTCTCGTCGTTGACGATGAATCAAGTATTAGCGAATTAATTTCAACAAGCCTTCGCTTTGTTGGCTTTGATGTTCGCACTGCAGCTACTGGATCTGAAGCCCTCACGATTGCCGAAGAATTTAAGCCTCATGCCTTGATTCTCGATGTGATGTTGCCAGACCAAAATGGTTTTGAAGTCTGCCGCCAACTTCGTCAAGATGGCCACAACGTTGGGGTTCTATTTTTAACTGCGAAAGATACCGTCGAAGACAAGATCACCGGCCTGACAATTGGTGGCGATGATTATGTTACAAAGCCATTTAGCCTTGAAGAACTTGTTGCTCGCCTTCGCGCACTTCTCCGTCGCATAGGTGTTATCCAAGTTGAGAGCGATGATGAGAAAGTTCGCTTCGCTGACCTTGAGTTAGATGAAGCGACTCATGAAGTTCATCGGGCTGGACAGATGATTGATTTATCGCCAACTGAATTTTTGTTACTCCGTTATTTGATGATTAATGCTGACCGAGTTGTAAGCAAGTCTCAAATTCTTGATCACGTTTGGCAGTATGACTTCCGTGGTGATGCTGGAATTGTTGAAACTTACATCTCTTACTTGCGTAAGAAGATTGATATTTACGAACCAGCTCTAATTCACACCGTTCGCGGTGTGGGATATCGGTTGCGCTTACCAGCCCGTAAGTAATAAGCGAAGTAAACTTCTTAAATGAAATACGGGCTCTCAAAATGGTCGCTCCGTAACCGCCTAATTTTGGCGACGCTAGCGCTCGCAACAATTGCAATTGGCGCATCAGATTTTGCCGCGACGAATTCGCTCCGTTCCTTCCTTATAAGCCAAGCAGATAGCCAGTTAAATGAAGTAGTTCAAACTTCTATGTTGAGGCTCGATCGCGCAGGAATTGAGTCTGAAGTTTCTGGTGAAGAAGACGACATGAACACTCTTAGACCTCTCCGTCCACTCGGAGGTGTCCCAACAACAACCGCTGTAACTCTTTTAGATTTAGAAGGGAACGTTGTCGGTCAAGTCGGTGGCCAATTCACAAACTCAATTGATATTCAAGAGTTTCATAAGTTAACTCCTGCCGAAGTTGTTCTACGAAAAGGAAAGCCATTTACAATTCCTGGCGCTGAAGGCCAACCAGATATCCGCGCGATAGCAAGAATATTGCCATCTGGAATTGGCACTGTAGTTATATCTGTTGCGCTAGATAGCGTTGATAAAACTCTTAAGGGTTTAAGAGGGATTTTCTTCCTAATTAGTTTGATAGTTCTCCTTATTATTGGTTTTGTTGCAAGATCACTAATCAAGTTAAGTCTTAAGCCACTTAGCAAAATCGAAGATACGGCTGCTGCAATTGCAGAAGGGGATTTCTCTGCTCGCTTGCCTGAAGTGAATCCCAATACTGAAGTCGGTCGACTAACTGGTTCGCTTAACACGATGCTCTCTCGAATTGAAGAATCCTTTGCAATCCGAAGTGAATCTGAAAGTAAATTGCGCAGATTTGTTGCTGATGCAAGCCATGAATTGCGAACTCCACTTACTGCTATTCGCGGTTTTGCTGAACTCCATCGCCAGGGCGCTGTTGTTGGTGAAGATAAAACTAAAGAGCTAATTTCCAGAATTGAAAAAGAATCACTCCGCATGAGTTCACTCGTGGAAGATTTGTTGCTGCTTGCACGTCTGGATCAATCACGTGAATTAACTATTGATCCCGTAGATATAAACCATTTAGCTAATGAGGCCGTGGCATCGGCACGGGCCGCCAGCCCAGGTTATGAAATCACAGTTACAACTACAAGTGATGAGGTTTTTGTGCTTGGAGATTCGATGCGAATTCATCAAGCTCTCGCTAATTTGCTCGCTAATGCCAGAACACACACGCCTTTGGGAACAAAAATTAGCGTTAGCGTTTCGCAAGATGATGACGAGACAAGAATTAGTGTCGAAGACAACGGACCTGGGCTATCGGAATCTGATCAGATGCGAATCTTTGAAAGATTTTTTAGAGCTGACCCATCTAGAGCGCGCGTTAGCGGTGAAGGAAGTGGACTTGGGCTAGCAATTGTTGATGCAGTTATGCAGGCTCATAATGGAAGCGTTGAAGTTAAATCTGAATTAGGTAAAGGTGCAGTTTTTACTCTGCACTTTCCAATCAAAGCTGATTAATTAATTTTTGATTGGTGGAAATTTAGCCAAGATTTACTTGCGGTTGGGCCGCGCTGACCTTGATATCTTGAACCGTAAAGCGCTGAACCGTATGGGTTCTCTGCTGGTGAAGATAATTTGATTAAGCAGAGTTGCCCAATCTTCATTCCTGGAAATAGTTTTACTGGAAGATTTGAAACGTTTGAAAGTTCGAGAGTTATGTGGCCAGAGAAACCTGGATCAATAAATCCTGCAGTTGAATGCGTCAATAATCCAAGGCGACCGAGCGAGGATTTACCTTCTAGACGGCCTGCGATGTCATCGGGCAAGGTAATAACTTCATAGGTACTTGCTAAAACAAACTCGCCTGGGTGGAGAATGAATTCTTCATTACCGGAGACTGCAACTTCGCGAGTTAAATCGGCTTGTTCAATCGATGGGTCAATAACTGAATACTTGTGGTTTTCGAAGACCCGGAAGAAGCGGTCTAGCCGAACGTCAACGCTTGAAGGTTGGATCATTGCGCTATCGAAAGGTTCAACCTTTACGCGGCCAGCGTTGATTTCGGCCTTAATATCGCGGTCACTTAGTAGCACGGACAGACCCTATATCGTCTGGGCTGCTTGATTAAGTTACTGGCGGGTAGCATTATTGTGCCATGAGCCACTACACCGCCAATCTGCGCGATATCGAATTCTGCCTCTTCGATCTACTCAAGCGCGATGAGATTCTGGGCAGAACCATCTTTAAAGATATCGACCGTGAAACTGCGATGGGCATGTTGGAAGAAGTAAAGCGCCTAGCCGAGAACGATCTTGGTGATTCCTTTATCGAGAGCGACCGACTTGGCGTTGAGTTCAATAAGGAGACTGGCGATATCAAGTTGCCGGAAAGTTTTAAGAAGTCATATCGCGCCTATATGGATAATGAATGGTGGCGAATTGATGCACCAGTTGAAATTGGTGGAACTTTAATTCCTGCCTCCGTCCGTTGGGCAATTGCTGAAATGATTCTTGGTTCAAATCCTTCAATTCATATTTATGCTTCAGGAACAGCATTTGCACATGTTGCATATGCTCTTGGAAATGAAGATCAGAAGAAGATGGCAAAGCTCATGGTCGACAATGACTGGGGCGCAACTATGCAACTTACCGAACCAGATGCTGGCAGCGATGTTGGTGCTGGAAGATCTAAAGCAGTGCAGCAAAGTGATGGAACTTGGCACATTACTGGAACAAAAAGATTTATTACATCGGGCGATTCAGATTTAAATCCAAATATTGTTCACTACGTTTTGGCGCGGCCAGAAGGTGCTGGTCCTGGAACAAAAGGTTTGAGTCTATTTCTGGTTCCAAAGTTCATGTTTGATTTTGAAACTGGGGCACTTGGAAAACGTAACGGTGTTTACGTAACCAACGTTGAGCACAAAATGGGGCTAAATGTTTCAGCTACTTGTGAGATGAATCTTGGCGAGAAAGAGCCTGCTGTTGGTTATTTGCTTGGTGATGTTCATGAAGGTATTGCTCAGATGTTTAAGGTAATTGAATATGCCCGAATGATGGTTGGAACAAAGGCGATTGCAACTTTGAGCGCTGGATACCAACAAGCACTTGCTTATGCAAAAGTTCGCGTGCAAGGCCCAGACCTAACTAAGGCCGCAGATAAAGCAAGTCCACGCGTAACAATCATTCATCACCCAGATGTTCGGCGCTCGCTAATGGTGCAGAAATCTTATTCCGAAGGAATGCGTGCGCTAATTCTTTATACCGCTTCAATTCAGGACGAGATACTTCTTGCAACTGCGGCAAATGATTTAGACAGAATTAAAGATATGGAAGCTTTAAATGATCTGCTTCTGCCAATTGTTAAAGGTTATGGCAGTGAAAAATCCTGGGTTTTGCTCGGAACGGAATCGCTACAAACTTTCGGTGGTTCTGGTTTCACCCAAGATTGGCCACTTGAACAATATGTTCGAGATGCAAAAATTGATACCTTGTATGAAGGCACTACCGCAATTCAAGGTTTGGATTTCTTCTTCCGTAAAATTATCAAAGATGGTGGCCGGGCAATTGGCTTACTTGGAAAAGAGATCGCAGCCTTCACCGCTTCTGGTGGTGCACTCGCTGAAGAGAAAGCAGCGCTAGCAAAGACTCTTGAAGATTTGAATGCGATGATCGGGGCCCTTGTTGGTTTTGCGATGGAATCTCAAGAGGATGTTGAAAAGATTTACAAGGCAGGTTTGAATACTTCTCGCTTATTGATGTCTGTTGGCGAAGTGATTATTGCTTGGTTGCTATTGCGCCAAGCAGAGATTGCAGTAGCCAAATCTGCGAACCCAGGCCGCGATGCTGATTTCTACGCAGGCAAGATTGCCTCCGCAAAATTTTTTATTCGCACCGTCCTGCCTCATATTCGCTCTGAATTAAAGATTGTATTAAGCGAGACTGGTGAACTTATGGAGATTCCTGAATCCGCTTTTTGATAGGGTTCGTTGTGCTAAAAAATATACGTCATGAAGCTTTCTTGATTGGTGGCTCTTTATTCTTTGCGCTAAATAGCGTTCCTGCCAAATTGGTTATGGAGAGTGGAATAAGCCCATTCCGGCTCACCCAAATCCGTATCACCGGCGCATTCTTGTTGATGTTTTTATATGTATTTATTCGAAACCGTCAAAGCCTACGTATTGCAAAGTCTGAAATTCCGATGCTAATTGCTTTTGGTGTAATCGGTTTCGCAGTTGTGAATGGTCTCTATTTTTCAGCAATTGAACGGCTGAATGTAAGCATCGCTTTAATTATTGAATTCTCAGCCCCAATCTGGATAGTTCTTTGGATGCGCTTTATAAAGAAGCGGAACGTTTCTAATTTAATGTGGTCAGGGCTATCAATTGGTTTCACTGGTTTGTTATTAGTCGGTCAAGTTTGGCGCGGGCTAACTCTTGATGGTGTTGGTTTAATCTTTGCATTTGTTGATGCTTTTGCCCTCGCCTTTTATTTTGTAGTTGGCGAAAGATTCGTTAAGGCGAAAGGCAGTGAAGTCACCATGGCTCTTGGTTTTGGTGTCTCCGCTGGATTCTTTGCAATTGTTATGCCGTGGTGGAGCTTCCCATTCGAAGTATTTTCTAAATCTATTGAACTTACCGGACGCTTCTCAGGTAATTCACTACCTGGTTGGCTCCTTGTTCTCTGGGTAATTGTTGGCGGAACTGCGGTTCCTTATTTCTTGGTTCTAACTGGACTTAAAGGGTTAAGTGCCGCGACATCGAGCGTAATTGGAATGTTGGAACCGGTATTTGGCGGCGTCTTAGCCTGGTTCTTCTTATTCGAAAAACTTACCGTTATGCAATTTATTGGCAGTTGCGTTGTACTCATTGGTATCTACTTAGCCGACCGCGCAAGAACGAGCATTTAAGGTAAATTTCAGCCATGGAAAACTTTGCTGATCTGCTTGGTGCAAATAAGGAATATGCAAACACATTTAAATCACAGGGCTTAAGTGGTCAAGCCAAAAAAGGTTTAGCCATTGTTACCTGTATGGATTCACGAATAGATCCACTTCATATTGTTGGCATGAATCCAGGAGATGCAAAGATCCTTCGCAATGCTGGTGCTCGTGTGACTGAGGATGTTCTTCGTACCTTAGTTCTTGCAACTCATTTGTTAAGTGTTAATCGTGTTCTTGTTATGCCACACACTGATTGTAAAATGGCCAGCGGTGAAGAGAATGAAATCCATGCCGCGATCTTAGAGAAATCTGGGGTTGATACTCGTGGAATCGAGATTCGCACAGTTAAAGATCAGAGAAAAGCACTTGTAACTGATGTCCAGAGAATTGAAAGTTACCCTTTGCTAGCAAAGAATGTAAAGGTTATGGGCGCAATCTTTAGTGTTGAAAATGGAACTCTTACTCCGATAATTTAATTATCTTTTACGAAGCTTTCAGCGTTCTGGGAGTAACTTGGCGCCATATCGCTAAATCTTGCGAAGTGAAGTTGTGCGCTTACGGTGATGGTGCGAGTAGGTCCATTACGGTGCTTAGCAATAATTAAATCCGCCTCACCTGACCGGTTCTGTCCGTCATACATATCATCGCGGTGTAGAAGAATTACGACGTCAGCATCTTGTTCAATAGAGCCAGATTCACGTAGGTCAGAGAGCATCGGCTTCTTATCGGCACGTTGTTCTGGTGAACGGTTTAGCTGTGAGATTGCGATTACCGGAACATCGAGTTCCTTTGCAAGCAATTTAAGATTTCTGGAGAACTCAGAAACTTCTTGTTGGCGGTTCTCAACGCGCTTACCGGATGTCATCAGTTGTAAGTAATCGATAACAATTAACTTTAAACCATGGCGCTGCTTGAGGCGACGGGCCTTTGCGCGAATCTCCATAAGCGAGAGGTTTGGTGAATCATCAATAAATAGCGGTGCTTGTGAAATTTCGCCCATGCGCTTTGCAAGGCGGCCCCACTCTTCATCTGTGAGTGCACCAGAGCGAATGTTATTAAGTGCGACGCGAGCTTCGGCAGAGAGCATACGCATCGTAATTTCAGAGCGGCTCATTTCAAGTGAGAAGATAACTGAAGGATCACCATTATGAATAGATGCATAGCGTGCAATATCAAGACCGAGCGTTGACTTACCAACTGCGGGGCGCGCAGCAAGAACAATCATGTTTCCTGGATGCAGACCATTAGTTAAGGTATCGAGATCTTTAAATCCAGTCTTAACACCTTCACCTTTAACGCCATTTGAAATTGCTTCGATTTCATCTAGTGCTGCTGGCAAGAGTTCAGATAGTTGAATGTAATCCTCAGTTGTGCGGTGTTCGGTTACTGAGAAAATTTCTGCTGATGCTTGATCGACAGCATCATCAACTTCACCTTCACCGGAGTACCCAAGTTGAACAATCTTTGTTCCGGCCTCAACTAAGCGACGCATGATTGCATGGTCGCGAACAATCTTTGCGTAATAGCCAGCATTCGCAGCGGTCGGAACAGAATTAATAAGTGTGTGTAAATAAGGTGCGCCACCTGCACGAGCGATGTCGCCACGCTTTGTTAATTCAGCCGCAACAGTTACTGGATCCGCAGGTTCGCCGCGACCATACAAATCTAGAATTGCATCGTAAATAAGTTCGTGTGCTGGTCGATAGAAATCGCGTTCGCGAATAATCTCAACAACATCAGCAATAGATTCTTTACTCAATAACATTCCACCAAGTACGCCTTGTTCGGCAATTAGATCTTGGGGTGGTGTGCGTTCGAATTCAATTGTTGCTGGAACGCGATTGTTATTGTTTCCGCGGTTGGGGAGTTCTGCGATGCTCATAGACAAAGCCTCCCAACTACCACTGACATTACGAGATAAACGCTGATATCTCTTGCTCTTGTGCGTAATTTAATGAGGTGAGGGTTAGAGTTGTTAGACGTAAGGATTTTGATGTGTGTGAGCGTGTGGAGAAGTTGTTAATAGCCGTGGATAACATGTGCATAAGAGTGGATAAAGAGTGGATAAGTGAAGGGGTCAACACTCATCCACGCTCAAATTAGGGGCTAAGGCTGTGGGTAAAGATTTTTATTTTTATCTCAATATGCAAGAAGCCCGCCTCTTTCGAGACGGGCTTCTAAAGTTAAGAGATATTAAATAGCTACAACAGCGATGTTGACGATGGCAGATATTTGACCTTGAAGTGAAACCTTCGCGGTGTACTTGCCAAGCTTCTTAATATGTCCAGCAACCTTTACGCGATGACGATCGATATCTAGACCGGTTGCAGCCTTAATGCCTGCAGCGATGTCCTTATCTGTCACTGAACCGAATAGAACTCCGGTTGCGCCGACCTTTGACTTAATAACAATCTCGGTCTTTTCAAGTGATGCTTTAATCTCTTTTGCGTGATCGAGGTCGCGAATTTCGCGAGCGCTACGAGCACGACGGATTCCTTCAATCTGCTTTTCGCC
>CAEZZG010000030.1_pt1 | contig 4924 bp, 6 predicted proteins | sample 7266311 | NCBI WGS metagenome assembly CAEZZG01 (sample SAMEA6813955, study PRJEB35770) | uncultured Actinomycetes bacterium | biome: Freshwater; feature: Freshwater reservoir; material: water | place: Czech Republic | collected 2016-08-15 | depth 30m m
GAATAATTGAGTAAAACAATCTTGCCCAGCGGGCTACGAATTGTTACTGAAGAAGTCAGTACTTCTCGTTCCGCTGCGGTAGGAATTTGGGCAAATGTTGGCTCTCGCGATGAATCAAAATCCGTCGCGGGAGCTTCTCACTTTCTAGAACATTTACTCTTCAAAGGAACAAAGCGCCGTAACGCTCTCGAAATTTCATCTTCGATTGAAGCAGTTGGTGGCGAGATGAATGCATTTACTGGTCAGGAATACACCTGCTTTTATGCCCGAGTAATCGATACCGACCTACCTTTAGCAATCGATGTTGTTACTGATTTGATTACCTCTTCAACTTTTACTGCGGATGATGTGGATTCTGAACGCAAAGTTGTTTTGAGTGAAATCGCAGTTCGCGACGATGATCCATCTGACTACATCCACGAACTCTATTTAGATACTTATTACGGAGATTCACCTGTTGGTCGTTCAATCCTGGGGACTGTTGATTCGATCAATAAGATGCCAAGAAATTCAATCTTTAATTACTATAAGAAGCACTACCAGCCAGAGAACTTAGTTGTTTCAGTTGCCGGAAATGTTAAACATAAAAAAGTTGTAAAGATGGTTGAAGAGGCGCTCTCTAGAGATGGCTTCCTTAATGTTCCAAATAACAAACATGAAGTCAGAGCATCCACCCCAATAAAGACTCCAGGTCTTGGTGAAATTGGTTTGATTGATCGCAAGACTGAGCAAGCACATATTCTCTACGGCTTTCCGGGTTTAGCCCGAAGTGATGACCGCAGATTTGCGCTAAGTGTTCTCTCTTCTGCAATTGGTGGCGGAATGGCCTCAAGATTATTTCAAGAGATTCGTGAGAAGCGCGGTCTGGCTTATACAACTTATGCCTACCCACAACAATTTGCAGGAACTGGAACCCTAGCTTTCTATGCTGGTTGCCGAACCGAGAAAGCGGAAGAAGTAATAAAACTTATGCGTGACATAAGTGAATCAGTAGCGCAGCATGGTTTAACTGATGAAGAGATTTCTAGGGCAAAGGGTGCGGTAACTGGGGGATTAATTCTCGGCCAGGAAGACACTGGCTCTCGTATGAGCCGAATTGGCAAGAGCGAACTTGTTTATGGCGAGATCATGAGTTTCGATGAAATCTTGAGCAAGGTCAAAGCAGTAACACCCGAGCAAATTCATCAATTAGCACGCGACTTGTTTAGCGCTCCCGCTACCCTTGCACTTGTGGGGCCATTTAGAAGTACCGCTAAATTTGAGAAGGTGATTGCATGAGTATCAAAGTTGCCGTCCTAGGGGCCAAAGGTCGCATGGGATCTGAAAGTGTTAAGGCTATTTCCGGAACATCTGACCTTGAAGTAGTTGCGCAATTAGATCTTGGTGATTCTCTAGAGAAGTTAATATCTAGTGGCGCGCAAGTAATAGTTGATTTCACCCATCCTGATGCCGTTATGGGCAACCTTGAATTCGCAATTAAGAATGGAATAAGCGTTGTTGTTGGAACTACAGGTTTCGATGAGAAAAAGTTGGCACAAATCAAATCTTGGTTAGCTGCAAATCCAAAGGTAGGAGCGTTAATCGCTCCAAACTTTGGCCTTGGCGCAGTTCTTATGATGCAATTTGCCGCCCAAGCATCTAAATACTTTGAATCAGTAGAAATTGTTGAATTGCATCACCCAGCAAAAGCTGATGCGCCATCAGGAACTGCGGCGCGTACCGCCGAACTAATTAATGATGCGCGTGCAAGTGTTAAGAAAGCTGTGATGCCAGATGCCACAACTTCAGAGCTAGATGGTGCACGTGGCGCAAAAATTGGTGATGTACATATCCACTCGGTCCGACTACGTGGTTTGGTGGCACATCAAGAAGTTATTTTGGGTGATATCGGTGAAACGCTTTCAATTCGCCATGACTCGATAGATCGCACTGGCTTTATGCCTGGTGTTTTATTGGCCATTAGAAACGTAGGAAAGAACCCTGGCCTTACCTTTGGTCTTGAAAACTATATGGAACTCAATTAAGGAGTAAATAATGGCTAGCGTATTAATGTATGGCGCCGAATGGTGCGGAGATTGCCGTAGATCCAAACGCTTTCTAGATTCTAATAACGTTGAATATACATATGTTGATGTCGAGGCAGATAAGTCAGCAGCCGAAATTGTTGTTGAAATAAATGGCGGCGCCCAATCAATCCCAGTAATTGTTTTTAGTGATGGAACACATTTAACTGAACCTTCAGATATTGATTTAAAAGCTAAGTTAGAGGAGCTAAAACTTCTTTAGAGATAGCGGTAACCAAGAGCAGAAGTTAGGGCCGCACCTAAAACCACAACCGGGAATGGCGCTTTCGCAATCAATAAGAGAATTGCCGCTGCCATACCAAGAGCGCGGTTATCGATGACAAGCTCTACTTTATCTGCGAAGGTATTTACGGCGACTAAGGCTGTTAAAAGTGCGATGGGAATAAAGTTGTTTATCCGCAAAATTCTGGGATGACTCAGAACTGATTCTGGTACTGAGGCGCCTAACATTTTCACTGCAAATGCCAGCGCACTTGACCCAATAACTGCAATCCAAAAGGCGCTCATTTACGCCACCCAATGATCACTGCAAGCAAAGTGCAAGAGATAATTGGAATTCCTGCGGGAACCAAAGGTGTAAGGGTTAGCGCTAGAACAATTGCAAATCCAGCGAGCACCCAAGATTTACGATCTGAGAGTCTGGGCCAAAGTAAACCGAGAAATGCTGCGGGTACTGCAGCATCTAATCCCCAAGCTGAGGGATTGCCAATTGCTTGTGCACCAAGTGCCCCTGCCAAGGTAAATAAATTCCAGAATAGATAGACGCCAAAGCCGGTGTACCAAAAACCTTTTCGCATATCGCTCTCGTTATTTTGAGCAAGAGCTACGCCGGTAGATTCATCAATAGTTATTTGCGCCGCGACAATTCGCTTAAATCCACGTAGCTTCAATATTGGGGCGAGTCTGAGTCCATATAAACCATTTCGCGTTCCAAGCAGAGTCGAAGTCGCAATTGCATTTATCGGAGTTCCACCGGCAGCAATAACACCAACAACAGCGAATTGGGATGCACCAGAGAAAAGTAAGAGTGATAGCAAGCAAGCTTGGAGAACAGAGAAATCTGCTGCAACTGCGGCCGCGCCAAATGCACTGCCGTACGCGCCTACAGTTATTGAGACGCTTAATGAATCACGCTTCACTGACACGCCGAAAGTATGCCCTAATCCACGGCGGATGGCACACCTTTATATAGGGTCGCCTTATGAATACCGATACTCCCGATATAGAAGATACAAAACAAGAAATTATTTTCCGCGATGACATGACCGTTGAATTGGTTAAGTCGAGTGCGAGTGATGCCGATGTAATTTGGGCCGCACGCGTATCAACTGCGGGGGAGACAACGCTAGAAAAAGTCGGGGAGTCCAGCGATCGGGATGCCGGTTTAATTAATTACCTAGCCCGAGAGCGCCACGGCAGTCCCTTCGAACACACATCAATGACATTCTTTGTATCAGCCCCAATATTTGTGTTCCGTGAATTTATGCGACATCGAATCGCTTCATACAATGAAGAGAGCGGTCGCTACCGAGAATTGCGTCCAGTTTTTTACATTCCAAATAAAGATCGTAAATTGGTTCAAGTTGGCAAGACTGGTGCGTACACCTTTATTGATGGAACACCAGAACAATTAGATATCACTGTTAACGCCATCAAAGAGACTTGCATAGTTGCTTATGAGAATTATCAGAAGATATTGGCATCTGGCGTTGCTCGAGAAGTGGCTCGTGCAGTTCTCCCAGTAACTCTTTACTCTTCAATGTATGTAACTATGAATGCAAGAGCGCTAATGAATTTCCTTTCACTTCGAACATCAAGTGAAGGCTCACATTTCCCGTCATATCCACAACGTGAAATTGAGATGGTCGCCGAGAAGATGGAGAAGCACTTCGCGCAATTAATGCCGATGACCTACGGGGCATTCCAAAAATCCGGTCGCATAGCTCCATAATTAGCGTGTAACCTAGGCGCATGAGTATCACACCACCATTTGGCCGGTTAATTACCGCCATGGTCACGCCATTTAAAAAGGATGGCGAGATTGATTGGGCTGGTGTTGAAGCCTTAGCCGCGCACTTAGTTTCAACGGGACATGATGGCATCGTTGTAAATGGCACAACTGGTGAGGCCCCAACAACAAGTGATGATGAGAAAGATCAGATTGTTACTATTGTTAAGAAAGTAGTTGGAGCAAAGATTTACGTTATTGCTGGTGCTGGAAATAATGAAACCTCGCACTCAGTTGTTCAAGCTAAGCGCGCAGCAAAGGCAGGAGCCGATGCTCTTCTAGTTGTCACTCCTTATTACAACAAGCCGCCACAAGCCGGTATCGCAGCACACTTCCGTGCGATGGCTGATGCAACCGATCTTTCAGTGATGATGTACGACATTCCCGGACGTACTGGAATTGAAATAGAGAGCGACACAATTGTTGAACTCGCTGAACATCCAAGAATTGCTGCGTTAAAAGATGCGAAGGGCAATGTTGCTGCAACTTCGTGGGTTATCAAGCGTTCTGGAATTCCAGTTTATTCTGGTGACGATATTTTGAATTTGCCACTACTTTCAGTTGGCGCAGTTGGAGTTGTTTCGGTTTGTGGTCACACCGTTGGAAGTGGCCTTCGTGAAATGCTAGATGCTTGGTTTGCTGGAAAGGCAGATCGTGCACTTGAAATACATCAAAAATTATTGCCGGTATTCACCGGAACCTTCCGCACCCAAGGTGCGATATTGACTAAGGCCGCACTAAATGAAATGGGCCTACCTGGCGGATTTACTAGATTGCCACTTGTCGATGCCACCGCTGCGCAAATAGCGCAACTGCGGGAGGACCTACGACA
>CAEZZG010000031.1_pt1 | contig 4788 bp, 3 predicted proteins | sample 7266311 | NCBI WGS metagenome assembly CAEZZG01 (sample SAMEA6813955, study PRJEB35770) | uncultured Actinomycetes bacterium | biome: Freshwater; feature: Freshwater reservoir; material: water | place: Czech Republic | collected 2016-08-15 | depth 30m m
ATCGCTCTTGAGACTCGCTTCCGCCGTCCTCTCAGAGATCAGTGACGATTGGGAAACTGGACGTGCCTACCTGACCATGGAAGCCAGATGACCCACCTCTGAAAACCCGGATTTACAGAAGAGCTGTTGCATTATCGGAGTTCAACCTACATGACGTGTAGGGAGGATCCACCGTCGGGCGCCAAGGATCTGCCCGGCATGAACGATTCGAAGGCCTGGTACGAGGGATTGTCCCCGCATGAGCAGATTACGGCCATCCGCCGCGTCGGCATGCCACCACGTTTTGGAGATTGATCCCTGATGACCGATATCGTCGATCTCTATGACGTGGCTTATAGCTGGGGATGGGCGCACCCCACCCTGCGAAAGACTGTCTACCTGTGCTACAAGACGCCGGACTTCGTCAGCAACGCACGACGATTCCACGCCAGCGCAGAGTTCAGTGAAACATGTGCTCTGCTGGGCCGTCTAGGACATCCGCCCAGCAACGCAGGGCGCCTTCTCGACATTGGATGCGGCAATGGTGTCGCCTGCTACGCACTCGCCCGCAGCGGTTACCGCGTCACCGGAGTCGACTCTTCCGCCGGCCAATTGGCGGGCATCCGCGCGGCGGAAAAGATCGTCGGACTGGATGGATCGCACTTCGAGGTCAGACAGGTAACGCCAGGGCCGCTAGAATTTCCGGACGAGAGCTTCGATGTCGTCTGGATGCGGGAAGTGCTGCATCACATCACAGACCTGGTGCCGTTCCTGCTGGAGGTGAAGAGGATACTCAAGCCAGACGGTGTGCTTTGCTGCCTGAGAGACACGGTGATCTGGAACGACGAGCAGCGGGCAAACTTCTTCAGGAATCATCCCTTCTTCCATATCACCCATGACGAGGGTTGCTATTACCTCGATGAATACCGACAGGCGTTCAAGATCGCCGGCCTGCGCATGGAACAGGAGGTGAATCCACTCGAATCGGTCATCAACACCTATCCATCGGATCCAATCCCTGGAGCTCTCTACGATCCGGCCGTCTCCATGGCAAATCCTGGGCGGTACGATCTCTTTTCATTCTTTGTTCGTAAGCCGGCCATGTCGCCGGTCATGCCTGTGCCGTGGCCGACCGAGGGGGGCGCTGTCGAGTCTGCGCCCTTGCAAAAGGCATCGGCAGACAGCGCGCCGGAGACGGCACCCCTTGCTGCATGCCAGGATCTCGCCGTCTACTGGACCCCCGAGATGGCCATCATGCTCGAGGTCTGGGGCGATGACAACGTGTGGAATGAAATCCAGTTCCTGCTCGCCGGTTGCGAGGGCCGCATTCTCGATATTGCCTGCGGGACCGGCAATGCAATCGCAATGCTTTCGCGGTTCAGACATCTCGAGATCCACGGATGCGATATCTCGGATTTTCTCATCGGCAAGGCCATCGAGCGAGGCCTCAGGAAGGACTTGCTGCGGGTCTGCGATGCAACTGCCACAGGGTATGCAGACCAATCGTTCAGGCATGCCTACTCGATCGGATCGCTCGAGCACTTCACCGAGGACGGGATCGTCGAGTTTCTCACCGAAACCAACCGGATTACCCGCCACAGTTCCTTTCACATGGTACCCGTGTCGCGATCAGGACGCGACGAGGGTTGGGTCAGATCGTCACAGGGCTACTTCAACAACTCGACCGCCTGGTGGCAGGAAAGGTTCTCTTCAGTCTTCACAGCGGTGCACTCGCTCGACTCTGCCTGGTCTGATTCGATTTCGACAGGAAAGTGGTTTGTCTGCACCAATACGCCAGTGCCTGCGCACACCCATGACGCTGTCCTCGCACACACCGGCGCGTGCTGCAGGCCAGCGGGCGATCAACTCAGGAAGAACACCATGCTGGGAAGCGTCATGACCGTCGAGGGGGAGCATTACGGGCCCGTCATTCTGACACCGCAGATTCTGGCCAGTATCGCAGCGTCGCCTGAGACCATGGAAGAAATCCTGCTCTTCCACGAACAACTGGCGACTGACAAATACGTCCGGTACGTGGACACGTATTACTGGGAGGGTCTGCGGCGCTTTGGCAGACACTGGCGCTTCATGGATATCTCGACGGTTCTGTACGCCGCGGCCAAGGTGCTGCAACCGCGAAACTATCTGGAGATCGGTGTACGACGCGGCCGCTCGATCAGCATGGTTGTCCGGGCCTGCCCCAGCGTCAAGATCGCAGCCTTCGATCTGTGGGTGAGCAACTACGCCGGAATGGAAAACCCGGGGCCCGACTTCGTGCGCGAAGAGTTGATCCGACAAGGCCATACCGGTACCATTTCCTTCTTCAATGGCGACTCGCACCAGACCATCCCAAAGGTATTCGCCGCCTCTCCCGATGTCCTGTTTGACATGATCACGGTCGATGGTGATCACTCCGAAGCAGGCGCCTACGACGACCTGTGCAATGTCATCCCGCGACTCGCGGTCGGCGGTGTACTGGTCTTCGATGATGTCGCCCACCCATTGCATCCCGAGTTGGTGGGCGTCTGGCGCAAGGCACTGGCACGCTTTCCGGCCCTCGTCGCATACGAGTTCACCGAATCGGGCTTCGGGGTCGCGTTTGCCATCAGAAGTCGGTGATGTTTCCGGCCGGATGCCCCACCGCGAGTTCGTGTCCCGCCAGCAGTAACTGGGCATCGCGGGCAATGGAACAGAAGCGCCGCGCGAATGATTGCACCAGCGCGGGCGCTTCCGCGCGCGCCATGACTTCTTGCCCTTCGTGCGGCCCTGGGGAGAGCCGCGGCAAATGCTCACGAAGCACTGCCACGAGGGAATCCAGACGATTGCGGTCGAAGTAGACCGCGTGTCGCGGCGCCTGTTCGTGGTGCACCGCGAGATTAGACAGGATCATGGTCTTGCCAAGGGCACGACAGTCCTCCACGACCGTGCTCCAGCCCTCGAAGAGGGAAGGCTGCACCAACGCCATTGCCCGGCGCACCAGTTGAATCTGGTCCTGGCGCGGTATATTCCCGAGAAAGTGGACGCAGTGTTCAATACCCAACTCGCCCATCTGTTTCTTGATGGCATCGAAAAACCCGGAGACGCGGTAGTCAGAGGTCGGACCGGTACAAACCAGCGTGATCTTGACCCCTTCTTCCCGCAGCCGCGCCACGGCGTGCAGAAGCATGACGTGATTCTTGTGGATCCAGAGCTGATTGCAGCAGATCAGGAACGCGTCGGGCAGACCGTAGCGCCGCTGCACTTCCCTGCAGTCGGCTGCGTACCACGTCTCATCCGGCAGGACGTGGAAGGGGAGTACCCGCGTCGGGATCCTTGAGTCGGGATGAAACTGCTCGAAATCGCTCCGCGCATCCTCGCTGCTGAGTACCAGCAGCCGTGCCTCAGCCGCAATACGCGCAAAGCTCTCCGAGCGAGTCCTGCGCTCAGACTCGTGAAAGAACCGTGGCAGGTGCATGTGCTGGAAATCAGGGATCCAGCTGGCGACCTTGGCATTCGGCCATGCCTGGCTAAGCAGGGGGAAAAAGAAGTCGAGCCGCGAGAGCAACTCGCCATGATCCCGAACGTGGGCAAGCTCGGGAAACTGCGGCAGCTGGCGGCCAACGCACACGACTTGATCAACCCGATGGAGGATCGTCTCGTGCAGTGCAAGATTCGCCCGAGTGTCTGCTGTAACGATTAGGGACAACTCGGGACGTTCGGATGCGGGCAGGTTGCTGAGTGCCTTCACGAGCAGTTCGATGTACAAGACCCCACCCATCCAGTTCGCACTGCCGATGATCGGAATACCGACACGCAGCGGGCGTCCCGGCGTCATACCCCCACCCCCGAGACTGCCTTGAACCACTTGATATAGCGGGCCAGTCCAGCGCTCAGTTCCACGCTGCTGCAATAGCCGAGTTCACCGATTCTGGCCGTACACGCCTGCCAGTTGATCGGATCACCGGGTCGGGCAACGCCGTTAAAGACCACCTGCTTGCGTTGCTCGAAGTGTCTGCCGATGTGGTCGGCTACTTCGGCAATGGTGGTCTGGACGCCCGTTGCGGCGTTGAATACCCCCCTCGCATCGGCGCGATGAATCACCTCGATGATCCGAGCTACATCGCGGGCATGGATGAAATCGCGGCTTTCCCGGCCAGTGCCGGAGAGCTCCACGTGGCTCAGAGCCGGATCGGCGAACCTGTAGCAGATGTCATGCACGACCTGCCGCCGCAATCCTTCGCCATAGGCCGAGAAGATGCGCAGGACCACAACCTTCAATCCGTGCAGTGTGGCGTACTCCTCGGCGAGCATCTCGCAGAGTCTCTTGTGGTAACCATATGGAGAAACTGGTTGCAGAGGTGCGTATTCCGATATCGGAAGAGCTTGCGGATTACCGTAAACCGATGCACTGGAGAGCAGAACGAAGCGGCAGCGCGGCGCCGCGAGGCGTGTTGCCTCCAGGTTGAAAGCACACACATCGACCGCTCTGCAGAAATCCTGGTAGGGCTGCTCGACCGACCAGGCCACCGATGCGGTGCTTGCACAATCGACCAGGAGGGTCGGTCGGAATGCGCGGATGACGTCGAGGAACGCCGGGTCGGGCAAACTCATCCTGCTCGAAATTCGGCCATCAACCGGATTGCCACTAAATGCGCTCGATGTACTCGATGCCAGACGACCGACTCCAGCCACGCGGTGCCCCAAGGCGCTAAAATGGTCGATGAAATGCGCTCCGAGGAAACCACCGGCACCGGTTACCAGAACGCGTTCACTATCCATTGTGTCGTCAGTCTCCCCCGTGTCGCTTGTTAGTGCAACATACGTTCTGTA
>CAEZZG010000032.1_pt1 | contig 4546 bp, 4 predicted proteins | sample 7266311 | NCBI WGS metagenome assembly CAEZZG01 (sample SAMEA6813955, study PRJEB35770) | uncultured Actinomycetes bacterium | biome: Freshwater; feature: Freshwater reservoir; material: water | place: Czech Republic | collected 2016-08-15 | depth 30m m
AACTCTAAATCCAAAAAGATTTATTAAGTTAGAAGGAGAAAATCATGCTCTCAGCATTTGGTAAGGCGTTTAAGACGCCAGATCTGCGTCGAAAGATCTTCTTTACTCTTGCCATCATGGGCTTGTTCCGTTTTGGTTCGATCGTTCCAACGCCAGGTGTTTCATATAAGAATGTTCAGACCTGTTTAGATCAAGCCAGTAATGGCGGTCTCTTCGGTCTGATCAACTTATTCTCTGGCGGAGCGCTTCTTCAACTCTCAGTTTTCGCACTCGGCATCATGCCTTACATCACCAGCTCGATCATTGTTCAACTTTTGACTGTAGTTATTCCACGTTTCGAAGCGCTTAAGGCTGAGGGACAATCTGGAACAGCAACACTTACTCAATACACACGTTACTTAACTGTTGGACTATCTATTCTGCAGTCAACCGGTTTGATCGCAGTAGCAAGAACTCCAGGACGTTTATTTAGTGGATGTTCTTATCCAATTATCCCGGACACTACCTGGCCAAGAATTATGACTATGGTCTTTGTTATGACTGCCGGAACTGCGGTAATCATGTGGCTTGGTGAGTTAATTACAGATCGCGGCGTCGGTAACGGCATGTCAATCTTGATCTTCACATCGATTGCGGCTCAATTCCCAACACAACTTTGGTCAATCAAACTTCAAAAGGGTTTGTTTGCATTCCTCTTTGTAACAGCAGTTGGTGTACTTGTTGTCGCGGCAGTTGTATTCGTGGAGCAAGCACAGCGACGTATTCCAGTCCAATATGCAAAGCGCCAAGTTGGTCGCCAGTCATATGGTGGAACCAGCACTTACATTCCTATTAAGGTGAACCAAGCTGGCGTTATCCCAGTTATTTTCGCCTCCTCACTTCTCTACATTCCATCTTTGATTGTGAACTTCTCTGGAAGCTCTGCAAAGTGGGCTGTTTGGATTCAACAGAACCTTGTTAAGGGCGATCACCCAATTTACATAATCGCTTATTCAGCAATGATTATTTTCTTCACATATTTCTATGTTGCAATTACCTTCAACCCAGATGAAGTAGCCGAGAATATGAAGAAGTATGGTGGCTTTATTCCAGGTATTCGTGCTGGTCGTCCAACATCAGAGTATTTACAATATGTTCTCTCTCGCATCACTGCGCCAGGCGCGCTATACCTAGCGCTGATTGCGATCATTCCAATCGGTGCACTGATCTTGTTTAACGCAACTGGAAACTTCCCATTCGGCGGAACTGCAATCTTGATTGTGGTTGGCGTTGGTCTTGATACTGCAAAGCAGATTGAGTCACAGCTACAACAACGTTCATACGAGGGATTCCTTAAGTAATGCGCTTAATCCTGGTAGGTCCACCAGGTGCGGGCAAAGGAACACAAGCAGTTCAACTCTCGCATCACTTTTCAATTCCTCATATCTCAACTGGGGATATCTTTCGCCTAAATATTAAGGGTGAAACCAAATTAGGTTTACACGCGAAATCGTTTATGGATGCCGGGAATCTTGTTCCTGACTCTGTAACAAATGACATGGTCGCAGATCGTTTAACTCACCCAGATGCTAAGGGTGGTTTTCTTCTTGATGGCTATCCAAGAAACATTGGCCAAGCAGATTTCCTGAAAGAAAATTTAGAAAAATCAGGAACCCCGCTTGATGCCGTACTTGAATTTAAGTTAGAGAACGCAGAAATCATTAAGCGTCTTGCTGGTCGCAGAGCTTGCCGAGGTTGTGGTGCAACTTCTCATGTAATTTTCGAAGCACCAAAAACCGCTGGCGTCTGCGATTCCTGTGGTGGCGAGTTATATCAACGCCCAGATGATGCTGAAGATGTCATTTCTCATCGCTTAGAAGTTTATGCGGAACAGACCGAACCAATCATTAATTACTACCAAAGCACTGGATTACTAAAAACTATTTCTGCTGTTGGTGAAGTTTCTGAGATTGCAGCTCGCGCAATCGCAGCTCTTAAGTAGTCACTATGGCAATGCAAATAAAGACTCTCGATCAGTTAAAACTGATGCGCAGAGCGGGCTTGGTAGTTGGTGAAACTCTAGAACTTTTACGTGCAGCGATTGCACCTGGCGTCACAACAAATCAATTAAATGAAATCGCAATTAAGAACCTTGCAGCAAACGGCGCTAAATCTAACTTCCTTAATTACCACGGATTTCCTGCCGTTATCTGCGCATCAATTAATGATGAAATTGTTCATGGCATCCCAAATGATCGGCCAATCGAAGATGGCGATATTGTTTCGATTGACTTTGGTGCAATCATTGAAGGCTGGCACGGCGATGCCGCATTCTCAATTATTGCTGGTACGAAATTTCCGGCAGATCAAAAACTTCTTGATACCTGCGAAGAATCAATGTGGCGGGGGATAGCGGCCGGAAAAGTCGGCGCTAATTTGACTGACATCTCCTTTGCAATCGAAGATTACATTCGTTCACAAGGTAAGTATGGAATCTTGCGTGAATATGGTGGCCACGGAATTGGTACGGAAATGCATCAAGAACCACACGTATTAAATTTTGGTGCCGCCGGGATGGGACCGGAACTTAAGCCAGGTATCGCACTCGCAATCGAACCAATGATTACAAGTGGATCACCAAAGACTAAAGTTTTAGCCGATGAATGGACCGTAGTTTCGCAAGATGGAACACGCGGTGCCCACTTTGAACATTCCTTTGCAATTCTCGAAGATGGTAAGCCATTTGTATTGACTGCTATTGATGGCGGACGAGAAAAACTAGCTTCACTTGGTATTGAAACTTCTAATTTACTTTAATTTCCAAACCATCAATCCAAACACTTTTAACATCAACCTCATAAGTTTCAAATGGGTTCTTATCTAGAATCACGAAATTTGCCCGCATGCCAGGCTCAAGTTTGCCAATTTCATTCTCACTAAATAATTGATAGGCGGCGTTGACCGTATAAGCAGTTAGGGATTCTTCGAGCGTTATCGCTTCATTAAAACTCCAGGCTTCACCTGAAGAACCAGGAACCTTGCGCAGAACAGGTATGAAGATTGCATCCATTGGCTTGTGGCTAGTTACCGGCCAATCACTTCCAAAACTTATTCTGGTCTCTAAATCTAATAGAGTGCGCAATTGATATTGGCGATTATTTCGCTCGCTTCCGATTCTAGGTTCGATTAACTCTTTATTCATTGGATCCAAGTAAGTCCAAAGTGGCTGAAAATTAGCGATTACATCTAGCTCTTTAAATCGAGCTAAATCATTTGGTTCAATTAATTGAGCATGAACAATTACTGGACGTCGATCCCATTTAGGATTAGTTTTTGTCATCGCTTCAATTGTGTTCAGAGATTGTTTAATTGCGCCATCCCCAATTGCATGAATATGCGCCTGGAACTTTAGTAAGTCGTAGACTGAAACTGCAGCAAGTAGATTTTCATCCTCCCAAATCTTTAAGCCAGTTGATTCTGGGTTATCTAGATATGGTTCTGTGAGCGCAGCGGTGCCACTTGAAAGCGCACCATCAGTTAGAAACTTAATGGTGTTCGCCTTAAGTCTTCTTGGTTCAGGGAGCTTTGAAATTTCGGCTCGAAGTTCTTGGATGTAGGCAACTTGTTCTTGCCAATTTTGAGGTGTAACTAAGAAGGCGAGATGCATATCTATTGTGAGTGCTCCAGATTTTGCGGCCGCGATATAGGCCTCGGCCATAGGTGGCTCAACCCAACATTCGGTGGCAGTTGTAACGCCCGCAGATATCAATTCATTACACGCATATTTAATTGCTTGTAGATCACTTTCGAAGCTATCTGCTGGTGCGTGCTTAAGGATTAAATCAAAGGCAATCGGTTCACGCAAGGTTCCTTTCGGTGACCCATTTTCGCGTCTTGCAATCGTTCCGCCATCTGGGTTTGGGGTATTGGCACTTATGCCAGCAATTTCTAGTGCTTTGCTATTCACCCAAATTGTGTGATGATCAACAGCATGTAGAACAACGGGGCGGTCCGAAACTACTTCATCTAACCAATGTGCATCAAAATTGCCGCCAGAAATAATCGCAGCTTCATAAGCACCGCCAATAATCCAACTCTCATCAGGATTTTCTTTTGCGTATCTAGCAACTTCACTTTTAATTTCATCAACTGATTGCAAATTACTAACTTTTGGTCCGCGGGCTTCACGGCCGGCAAATATTGGATGTGCATGACCATCGATAAATCCAGGCATCATGAAGCCGCCATTTAAATCGACTACTTCGCCGGCAAGTTCTAGCGCCGATGGACCTGTAGCTACAATTCGGCCATCCTCAATTGCCAGGCCATCAAATACGCCTAGACCGGCGCTCCACACGGAGCCACCCTTAAAAATTATTCGCAATTTGCCACCTTCTGGTCAGGATTAGGAGTATAAGACCCGATTTCCTGATTTGGGGCTTGCGCCTTAGACTAACCCTCTGCCCAGAAATGGTCGGACCCCTGTTAATGAATTGAAATAGAGAAGTAGGTACTGCTTGGCTAAGAAAGACGGCGCAATCGAAATTGAAGGCTCCGTATCTGAAGC
>CAEZZG010000034.1_pt1 | contig 3351 bp, 7 predicted proteins | sample 7266311 | NCBI WGS metagenome assembly CAEZZG01 (sample SAMEA6813955, study PRJEB35770) | uncultured Actinomycetes bacterium | biome: Freshwater; feature: Freshwater reservoir; material: water | place: Czech Republic | collected 2016-08-15 | depth 30m m
ACCTACCAACCGCGATAACCTTCGGGTCTGAAGAACTCATAACTTATAAAGCGAGAAGGAGGTCACGCGCATGGGGCGAGGCCGACAAAAAGCAAAAGCCACACGAGTAGCTCGTGATTTGAAATATTCGAATACCGATATGGATCTCGAAAGACTTTCTAAAGAGTTACATGGCGAGAAGCCACAAGATGTAACCGAAGTAGATGACGATCCATATGCCGAGGGCAATTACATAGCACGTGCGTAAACCAACGCCTTACGTTGCATCACTTCGGGTCTACGAACCAATATCTGCATTCTCACCTGCTGAAGCGCTGCGTTGGGAATCAATTCCAATTACAGCAACAACCGGACACGATGAACAATCGCGCGCACTTCGTCGCACAATAATTACTGAACCACCCGGACTAAGACCAGATGGCGCACACATTCTCGAATGGGAAGGCAAGCGCTACATCTGCCCTTGGTCAACCGCCGCGCGCGTTTGGGCCGCGCTAGATCAATTTAAAGGCTCAGTTCCACTTCCTGTTTCAAAATTCTTTGTGCCACAAAATATCGAAGAAGCAATAAATATAAATTCCGAAACTCTCGAAGATAAAGTCCCACACATCATCACCGAAACTTGGATGGTGCCACCACGTTGGTTCTCACTATTCCAACCCGAAGATCGCTTGCGCGGCCAATCCGATGACGGCCCCTTTACTGTTATGCGAACTTCAATCGCGAATGCAAAGGCACGTTGCGCCTTCACTCACGATTCTGTTGTATCCGCATTTGGTCACGGCCCAATTGAAGAAGAGATTGCAGACCTGCTCGAATGGATGGAACTCTTCCATCCAGAATCAATTGTCGAAGTTGATTACGGCGGCCTTGCTGGCTACTTAGAAAAAATTCTCAATGACGAAGGTGAAGAAGGTTTAGAGGCTGATACCTCAATCGAAGATATTCAACTCTCACTTGCCGGGCTATCCACGGGTGATGGCGCAAAAGCAGGAGTGGGTTACGAGCGCTTAATATCAAGGTGGCGCAAGGTTTCTGCCTTCGAAGCGGCAACTTGAAGAGTTAAGATTATCCAATGATCGGCGAACAAGAAGTTCTGTTAACCGCAGCAGAAGTAGCAAAACTTTTTCGAGTCGGCCCAAAGACCATCAATCGCTGGGCAACTGAAGGCAGGCTTACAATCATTAAGACCGCCGGTCGCCACTATCGATATAAAGAATCAGAAGTAAAATTACTTCTTGAAAGTTTCACCACACAAGCAAAACCAATTGCGAAAACAGAGAAAGAAGCGCCAACAAAATGAGCGAAGCCGATAACTCAAAAGACAAACCGTTAGATGCCAAAGCAAAAATGCTCGAGGCGCTCGCCAAGAAGCAGGGCAAGAACAACAGCGGAGTTAAAGGTGGACCAGCTTCTGGTTCGAAGGTAAATGCCGCAGCCGGTGCCAATGCACCAAAGATGTTTCGTCGTAAATCTGGACCATCAGGTTCTGCCGGTTAATTAGAAACTAAATCCAATACAAATGGCGATAACGGATTTTCAATACTTCCTGCTCTTTGTAGTTACTTTCGTAGTCGTTGGTTTTTTAACACCAGTAATGCGCAAGATCGCAATCACAAATAAAATTTACGATGCCCCAAATGCCGCCCATAAAACTCATAAAGAGCCAGTCCCATATCTCGGTGGTGTCGCCATCATCATTGGTGTAGTTCTAATTTCCTATGGCGTTGCAATTGTTGATGGCTTTACCGCAAGAAATTATGTTCTTATGACTTCAGTACTCGCCCCCGCAATTATTCTTGGTGGCATTGGCTTGTGGGATGACATGCGAAACCTTCGCCCCGCACCACGCCTTGCAATTCAATCTGCCGCTGGTTTATTCACCGCCTGGATTTTGATCTCGCAAAACACAATTGGCAACCCAACAAATTCCACAGTTATTGATGCACTAATTACTTCATTCTGGATTGTCGGTATCTGTAACTCAATTAACTTCTTTGACAATCTTGATGGTGGCGCTGCTGGCACAGTTGCAGTCACATCCAGCGCCCTTTTCGTTCTTGGCTTCCAAGGCCAGCAATTTATGATCGCTGCGCTTTCTGCAGTAACTGCAGGCGCAACAATTGGTTTTTTACTTTGGAACAAGAGCCCAGCTCGCATCTACATGGGCGATGCCGGTGCACTCTTTCTTGGTGTTCTAATTGCAACGCTAACAATTCGACTTCAACCAGATACTGAAGTTATGTGGACTTCACTTGCCACACCAGTTCTACTTCTCGCGGTACCAATTCTGGATACCTCAGTCGCAGTTCTCTCAAGAATCAAACGCGGTATCTCGCCATTCCAAGGTGGCCATGATCATTTATCTCATCGCTTAATTCGCGGGGGACTTTCACGTAAGACCGCAGCCATTTCGCTCTGGGGACTTTCTGGCTTCTTTGCGCTTTGTGCAATCGCAATTCCTAGAACATCTCAGAACCTTGAACAGATTATTGTCGCAATCGCCGCCCTAGTTTGGGCCGTTCTATTTATAAAGTTCTTTCAATCTAAAGACGCTTAACAATCGCTTTTGCTTGGGAATACTTCCCAACCCATCTTCTTGCAAATCTCATCAATAGTCATACCTGATTCCATCATTTGAAAAAATGGGTCGATTTTATCTTCAGCAAGCATCTGCGCTTCACTTCTAACTTTCGTTGGCTTCAATTTCATAAAAGTATCATCCTCCATTTTTGCTATTTTTTCTAACTAATTTTGCAGTTCGAAGGGACCACTCTGAGTAATCAGAATTCTTTTTATCAATATACATTTCAACAACAAACTTATTTGAATAATCAACTCGAACAAAAGTTCGTGACCCATGTTTAACATCAGTTACCTGCAGACCAATAATTCCTTGACTCCCTTCTAATAAGAATTTAATCTCATGCGCGTCAATGCCGTGTTTCGAACCCAATTTGCTCATTACATTTGACACATCCAAGTATGCGATCCAAATTGGTTCCCAAGTAGGCATCCGCCAAGGATGTAGTGGACGCAAATACTAAATATTAGAAAAGTTATCGTCTGTGGACAATTAGCTAATGTGCAAAAGAATCAATATAAATCAAGAGTGGCTCGGGACAGGATCGAACTGTCGACCTCACGATTTTCAGTCGCGCGCTCGTACCAACTGAGCTACCGAGCCAATATTAAGTTGTACTTGCTAATCCTTTAAAGTTAAAAGAATAAAAGAAGAGAGTGTGTGGACACTCTCTTCTAGCGACCCAGACGAGACTTGAACTCGCGACCTCCGCCGTGACAGGGCGGCGCGCTAACCAACTGCGCTACTGGGCCTTTCCACACATCTAA
>CAEZZG010000036.1_pt1 | contig 3105 bp, 2 predicted proteins | sample 7266311 | NCBI WGS metagenome assembly CAEZZG01 (sample SAMEA6813955, study PRJEB35770) | uncultured Actinomycetes bacterium | biome: Freshwater; feature: Freshwater reservoir; material: water | place: Czech Republic | collected 2016-08-15 | depth 30m m
CTTTCTCGGGGGCAAAATGAGCCTTTCTAAAGAAAAGGCAGTTCAAGTTATAGAAACAAAAATCGCAGGTCCACTCAAGTTGGGTAATGCGCGTGCTGCATGGGGGATTCATGAAACCGCAAATGAGGATGTTGCACGTGCTTTCCGCGTTCATGCTGCGGGGCGAGGCTTTGACTATCGCCAATCAGCAATGATTGCATTCGGAGGGTCAGGCCCCATCCATGCGTTACGTATCGCGCGAAAACTGAAGATACCTAGGGTAATTTTTCCAATCGGCGCAGGCGTAATGTCTGCTTTTGGGTTGCTTGTCAGCCCGAACAGTTTCGAGGTTATAAAAGCTGAGAAAGTACTGCTCAATCAATTGAATGCAGGAGCGCTCACTGAGCGGCTTAATCAGCTAGTCAATCAGGCTTCACAATTCCTTCTTGAGGCTGGCGTCGCGCATGACTCCATAGGTATTCGTTTACGTTTGGATATGCGCTATCAGGGTCAAGGACATGAAATCGAAGTCCCACTTCCGCAAATCAAAGACATCGCCCACATTTTCAACGAATTGCCGCGCCTGTTCGCGGATCACTATGCTCGGGTCTTTTCCATCAGTTTTCTAAAGCAGCCAATAGAAATAGTGAATTGGAAAGTGGAGGCTTCTGGTCCAGCTCCGCCAATGAGTGAACGTGGGTTTTTTCTCGACAGTTTTATCGCAGCAACAGAAGTAGACAAGGACTTTATCAAAGGGACGCGTAATGTCTATTTTCCGGATCGTGATGGCTTCATAGAATGCCCCATCTACGACCGTTACAAACTTGGGCCTGGCGTCGTTATCAAAGGTCCTGCATTGATCGAAGAAAACGAGTCAACGTGTGTAATCGGCCTAGGCGATCTAGTTCATGTCGATGCCGGGCATAACCTAATCGCCGACGTTACGGCGGATTGATTGGACCTAAGATGAAGAACAAATACGATGCAGTGAGCTTAGGGATGATGTGGGATCGGCTGACCTCTATCTGCGATGAAATCGTCTCCGCGCTGGTGCGTTCGTCCTTTTCTCCCATGGTGAAGGAACAAGGAGATCTTACGTGTTGCGTCTTCGACTCCAACGGTAACCTACTTTCGCAAGGAACATTCTGTCAGCCAGCTTTTATTGGTACGGCACCGTTGACAATGAGGCATATGCTCAAGGAGTTTCCCATCGAAACACTTGAACCTGGAGACATGCTGATTACTAATAATCCGTGGCTTGGGACAGGACATCTTTTTGACGTTAACGTAATGAGTCCCATCTTCCGTCGGTCCAAAATTGTTGGATTCACCTTGAGCGTGACCCACGTTCCCGATATTGGAGGTGCTGGATACGGCACCTCTGGGACGGAAATTTATGAGGAAGGGCTTCAAATTCCCATTATGAAACTCACTGAGCGAGGTCGACCGAATGAGCACTTGTTCAGGATTATCCGCACAAACGTACGCACTCCCGAAATGACGTGTGGCGATTTAATGGCTCATATCACGTGCAACGAAGTGGGCGGGCGTCTGTTGCTAGAAATGATGAGCGACTATCAAATTGATGATTTAACGTCAATTTCAAGTCAGATATTTGAACAGACAGAGCGAGCAATGCGCGACGAAATTCTAATCATTCCAGACGGAGTGTATAAGCATGCTTTCCCTGTCGAGGGGATCGATGGACCGATCACGCTTGCTTGCGCAGCAACAGTAAAAGGTGGCAGTATAAGCTTTGATTATTCTGGAACTTCGCCTATGGTGAGGCGCGGAATCAACGTACCACTGTGCTACACCCGCGCCTTTTCACTTTATGCGATGAAGTGCCTAACAATTCCGAGCCTACCGAACAATGAAGGTGCAGCGGCCCCAATTTCCGTATCTGCGCCAGATGGATGCATTCTCAATGGAATACCCCCTTACCCGACCGGTGCTCGACAGGTGATCGGTCATTATGTCCCATCATTAATTTTTGGGGCCCTTAAGGATGCTTTGCCCAAACGCGTCCAATCCGACAGCGGAATGCCAACCCAAATTAATGTGCAGGGATATCGTCGCGATGGGCAGCGCTTCTCGGGCTTGTTCCTATCTTCTAGCGGGTATGGTGCGCTTGATAGTTTTGATGGCCATCCAGCCATGCCGTTCCCACACAATATGTTTACTTGTGCAGCGGAAGTGTGGGAGACAGAAACCAACATGCGCATAATGAGCAAATCGCTGCGTGTAGACTCGGGTGGACCAGGAGAGTTTAGGGGTGGCGTAGGCCAAGAAATTCTTCTACGCAATGACACAAATCATCCGATGGTCATATTTTGTATGTCAGGTCGTAATGAATTCCCCGCTAACGGATTCAATGGCGGAAAACCCGGCGCACTGCGTCGATTCATACTAAACGACAAGGATATAAATCCCAAAGGACGGTATGAGCCTAACCCGGGCGACACATTATTAATACTCGAAGCCGGTGGCGGTGGTTTCGGTGATGTTCGCAACCGGCATCCTGAATTAGTAAAGAGGGACATTGAAGCCGGCTTCGTTTCGATTGACGGTGCTTTGGAGGATTACGGTGTCTCTCTCAGTTCTGTCTCATTAGTGGGGTCTGACCTAAAGAAGTCAAATCGCTTAACCCACAATTAAGGAGCAAGACTATAAAGTCAGTTAGCTAGAACACTACTCTCTTGTACCAGTTAATCGATATGCTGAAGATTCAAATAATAGACCATGTATCAGCGTTTGCAGGTAAGAACTACATTCAGGGGGCAGTGATGTTGCATGATGATCTTGCTCGACACGTTCAAAGTATCTTTAGAAATTGTGCAATTTCAAGTTGATTAAACATTTATAAAATCGAGCATCATAGGGTTTGTCCTACTTTGCTTTTTGCGAAAAAACACTGAGAATAAAGATAAGGGTTATGAATTCGCTATAAAGGTTGCTGAATTCAGATAATCCGTCCACTAAAAGCGAAGGTACCTGTTAAATAGTGGATTTCTAGAGGTGCTCTTAAGAAAGATTCCTATAGTTTGTGTTAACCACAACGAGCATGTTCCGCCAATTATCGATAAGAGCGTTTTGTTTCGGATGTTAGGAAGGCAGTGCCGACTC